>PVMK01149527.1_pt1 | contig 87757 bp, 86 predicted proteins | sample 1853481 | NCBI WGS metagenome assembly PVMK01 (sample SAMN08533507, study PRJNA380276) | Marine sediment metagenome, whole genome shotgun sequencing project.
GGGGCTGGTGATTATTGGCGGGATGCTGGTATCAACCGTAGTGACTTTGTTTATTGTTCCAGTGTTGTATTTGCTTATAACCCGCAAGGACTGAAGGGGTGCTTCGGGTTGAGACCACACCATCACGGGGCGGGTAGGTACTTCTGAGACACGCTGCAAGTACATCCCTGTAAGCTCTGCCGCCAACATCCCTGTTGGCGAAGGTCTCAGAAGTACCTACCCGCCCCATGCTGGTGTTGTGTGCGAAACTGGAAGGAGCCTTGCTCCAACAGTTTTACAAGCCCAGGGATTGGGCGATTTGCTCGATTTGCTCTTTGGTGGCGCGGTCCACGCTGGTGATCCTGCCCCATTCGCGATCGGTTTCTGAGCCGATTTTATTGGTGGCGTCAATACCCATTTTGCCACCCAGACCCGGTTTGGGGCTGGCGAAATCCAGGTAATCGATGGGGGTGTTTTCAACCAGTACCGTATCGCGTACCGGATCGGCGCGGGTGGAGATGGCCCAGATGACTTCTTTCCAGTTGCGTATATCGATATCGTCATCGGTGACGATGATAGTTTTGGTGTAGGTGAACTGACGCAACCATGACCAGATACCGAACATGATCCGGCGTGCATGACCGGGGTATTGTTTGCGGATGCTGACGATGGCGACGCGGTAGGAGCAGGCTTCCGGTGGCAGGTAGAAATCTACGACTTCAGGGAACTGCTCCTGTAGCAGTGGAATGAACATCTCGTTCAAGGCTGAAGCCATGATCGAGGGTTCGTCCTCTCCGGGTTTGCCCATATAGGTTGTCAGGTAGATGGGCTTATCGCGGTGGCTGATGCGCTCTACCGTGAACACAGGGAAGTCCGCAGTGGAATTGTAATATCCGGTATGGTCGGCGAAGGGGCCTTCAGTGGCCATCTCACCGGGCTGGATGTGGCCCTCAAGCACGATTTCAGCACCATGCGGGATAGGCAGACCTGTCAGGGTGGAATTGACAATTCTGCTCCTGCGTCCGCGTAGCAGACCGGCAAATTGGTACTCGGACAGCGTGTCGGGAATCGGGGTTACTGCGGCCAGCAGGGTTGCGGGATCGGCACCGATGACAACAGAAACGGGGAACGGTTTGCCCGGGTTCGCCAGTTGGAATTCACGAAAATCCTGCGCTCCACCCCGGTGTGGCAACCAGCGCATGATCAGCTTGTTTTTGCCAATCACCTGTTGCCGGTAGATGGCCAGGTTGACCCGCGGTTTATTGGGGCCGCGCGTAATAACCATACCCCAGGTGATCAGGGGGGCGGCATCCTCAGGCCAGCAGGTCGCTATGGGTAGTACACCCAGATCGACATCCGGGCCCTCGCTGACATGCGCTTGCCAGGGGGCGGTAGCCATTTTTTTGGGGTTAACATGTACCAGTTTTGCAAATCCCGGTACCGCATCCAGTGCTGACTGGCGGCTATCGGGCAGGTGTGGGTTCCTGAGGAAGGCAAATTCCCGCCCCAGTTCACGCAAATCCTGCCGGGTGTCCAGTTCCAGGGCCGCCAGGACCCGTTGCTGGTTACCAAACAGGTTACCCAGCACCGGCATATCGCTGCCCTGCAGGTTTTCAAATAACAGGGCAGGGCCGTTGTTGACCAGGCTACGATGGCACAGTGCAGTCACCTGGAGGTGTGGGGATACAGGCTGGGGTACGGGTTTCAATTGTCCGGCATTTTCCAGTGCCTCGATAAACCCGCGCAGATCGCCCCAGGCTTTCCTGTTCATCTGGCGGTGATGGTGATCAAACAATTTGTTGAGACCCATAATCCATTCCTGCCTTTTCAATCAGGTAACCATTACATGCGCCCAGAGGTAATAGTTCAAGTAAATTCTCTCTTAGTAAATTTAAATCATTGTTATTAAGTGCTTTATTAAATATTTCAATGATCTGCATGGTACCGGTGTACTGGGGGCTGATCCTGAGGACATCGACACCCAGTGCCTGCAGTTCAGGTAACTGCTCCAATACCTGGTGGGTTAAGGCGGACTGGGTCTGGATGCCATTGAGGATCAGGAACTCCTGTTTTTCCTGGGTTTCCAGCAGGCGGCCGTCAGGATAATCAATGCACTTGTACTGGCAGTCATCCTTGGGCAGGTTGTGGGAGCGTGCGGTGTAACAGCGTGCCGAATAGGCAAGCGGCAGGCGGCCCAGTGCGAATACTTCCGTTTCCAGTCCTTCAGGGCGCAAAGCCTGCAGGTCTTTTAGTGTTTCCAGACCGAGTTCTACCGGCAGAACCCAGCGCTTCAAGCCTTTTTTGGCGAGCAGTTGCAGGCTGCGACCATTATAAATATTGAAACTGGGACCGGTGACGAATGCCTTGTCGGCGCTCGACAGCAGTTGAACGGCGGAAACGTTATTAGCCTCCACCATGAAATCGTCGTTGTTACAGAGTTTCTTCAGGCTGCTCAGCTCGGAAGCGGCTTCGAGCAAGGTCAGGGAGGACAATATGACTTCCTTGCCGCTTTGTTTGAGTTCCTTGCCGATTGCGAGCCAGTCTTCGGGTTTTACCAGGCGTCTTTTTGAGCAGATGACTTCACCGAGGTAAATGATTTCTACCGCGCTGTCGGCGGCCTGCTGATAAAAGTTCAGCACGCGCTCACGTTCCCAGAAGTACTGGATGGGTCCTATAGATAGCTTCATCTTGTGTGACATTATTGCCAGGGCCTGTGGTAAGCACCCAGGGTAGTCTGGGATCCTTCTGAAACATCGGCCAGCGTCTGCATCCACTGGTCTTTCGGCTGATAAGCATCCGGGTCCAGCATGCATTGATCAATGGCTGCCCGCATGACGGCAGTTACCTGCGCCACGTAGGCCGGACTGCGTTGGCGGCCCTCAACCTTGATTGCGCTGACACCAATTTTTCTGAGTTCCGGCAGAATCGACAGGGTATTGAGACTGGTAGGTTCTTCCAGCGCATAAAATGTATTCTCACCGACCTGGAAACGGCCTTTGCACAAGGTCGGGTAACCGGCTTTCTCACCTTCGCCGTAATGGTCGATCAATACGCCATTGAGCCGGGTATTGGTGCCACCCTCGACTTCCTCCCATCGGACATGCGATGCCGGCGAACAGGCACCATAGGTATTCGGTGACCTGCCGGTGGCGTAACTGGACAGCAGGCAGCGGCCCTCGACCATCACACACAGGCTTCCGAAGCCGAATACCTCGATGGGAACGGGGGATTGGGTGATCACATGGGCGACCTGGCTGACCGATAACACCCGCGGTAATACCACCCGCCGGATGCCAAAATTTTCGTGATAGAACTTGATGCCCTCGGCACTGGTTACCGATGCCTGTACAGACAGGTGCAAACGAACATCCGGCCAGCGCTCACTGGCATAATCGAGCACCCCCATATCGGCGAGTATCAGCGCATTGACGCCGTAAGCTGCGGCCTGGTCCACGGCCGCCTGCCAGCGCTTGAATCCGCTGGGCTGGGGAAAGGTGTTGATTGCAACGAAAACTTTGCGACCCCGCTCCTGTGCGTATCGTACGGCCTTTTCAAAGGTACGTTCGGTGAAGTTTAGCCCGGCAAAGTGACGTGCGTTGGTGTCGTCCTTGAAACCGACATAAACCGCGTCAGCGCCGTTATCAACAGCGGCTTTCAGCGAGGGCAGGTTGCCTGCCGGGCATACCAATTCCATAGTTATTCCAGTTTGAGCTTATTGGCAACTTATTCTAGATGAAGAATTTGCTGTCACATTGATCTGTATCAACACATTGGCAGAATCAATAAATATACTGGTGTCTACTCCAAATCAGGCTACCCCATGCTGCCAATTCCTGAAAACCTTCGACCCATTGCCAAAAAAGTGGTCGGTATCCCCGGACGGGTCATTCCTTATTCTGTCCAGAAACAGGTGCTTTCCGTGGTTCTGAACCAGGCGTTCCGGGAACCGCTTAAACATGGCGAACTGGATTTTCTGGAAAATGCAAAAATCAGGATCAAGGTTACTGACCTGAACATCGACTGGCTGATCAGTGTGGGCAGCGGAAGGTTCACACCGGTAGAGCGGCAACTGGAAGACGATGTATGTATCAGTGGCGAAAGCCCGGACTTTATTCTGCTGGCGACCCGCCAGGCCGATCCGGACACACTTTTCTTTCAACGCAGGATACGAATCGAGGGCGATACCGAGCTTGGGCTGGGTGTAAAAAACACCATGGATAGCATGGATTGGGACGATTTACCCATGCCCTTACGGCATCTTTTGCAAAGCGTGAGCCTGGTGATTGAAAAACTGCCAAAAAGAAGGCAAGTGGATTAAGCCAGCCGTTTTGCAGTCAAGACCTGGAAGTTATCGAAAAGAAAGGTGTCTTTTTCTATGCTGTAGGGCTTGTCCGTCTTCTCTTCAAGCGCCTCTTTAAGGTCGAAGCTGTCCCACATTTCAGTTGCATAAGGCTCAAAAATATAAAAATATATACGTCCCAGTATCTCCAGAATTTTCAATCTTGGTTTGTGGAATTCACCAAAAACTATTTTTCCGCCAGGCTTTAACACTCTATTTGCTTCTTCTATGAGTTTGCCTTTTTTCTCGAAGGGTAATTCATGGGGAAGGAAAAACACCACCACATAATCAAATGACTGGTCTTCAAACTCCAGGTGTGTCGCATCCTGTTTGAGAAACGTGCACAGTTTTCCAAAACGTTTCAGCTTTCTCTCGGCATTATCCACCTCGCTTTGCATGATATCGGTCAGTACAAATTCCTTTGCGTCCTGCTTTGAACAGCTTTCGGCAATTTTTTCAGATACGTTTCCGAATGCACAGGAAATCTGTAATACCCTTTTATCTTTTAATGATGGATTCAACCGTTTTACAACGCAGCTCACCAGGTTGTTGTACTGAAATAATAATATCGTCGATACAACAAACATCCGATCGGCCAATCTGATAAAAAACGGGCTTTTATAGATCCAGTAGATATGGGCTGTATCCGGGTCTGATTTGATAATGCTGGTTTGAAAGATCAGGGAAATCCGGGTCAGGACAAGAAAAAACAAACCGACTGAAGCCAAAACGGCAAAGGCGATGGTGATTAAAACTATCAGGTTATCAGGTAGTGCTGTCATAACGTGTCACTTCGTGTTTCAGGGTGAATGTATTTTTTCGGATGACTGGTTTAGCCATCCGAAAAAACAACTAATTATCTGAATTTGGTTCTTTTTTGATGCCGCAGACGGCAAATTGTACACATCCATTGTTTAGGTTTAGGAGGCGTAGCCACCAATCATTTTTGACATTTGAATTTTACGTGTTTTGGGGTAATAGAGGAAACAGAATCTTAGTTAAAAATGACCTGGATCAAGCAGCAATTTAGCCACCCGTAGAAAGCGGGAAAACGCGCTCCTCCCACAGCTGTTTATTTCAGTTTTTGAACTTCCATTCGGGTCGGAGATGATTGGGCGCCCATTTTTGTGGTGGCCAGGGCGCCCACAACGCAGGCTTGCTCAAGCGCTGCCCGGGGTTCCATTCCACTCACCAGTGCAACAGTTAGTGCTGCCGTGAAGGCATCACCGGCCCCGGTGGTATCTACAACATTTACTTTTGGAGGTTTCGCCTCGGCTATCTGTTGGCCGCTGCGACTTAAAACGGCACCTTCGCCGCCATAGGTGATGGCAAGCAGGCCCCGGTAAGAATCGAGTTTCTCGCCCCAGTGCCTGGGCCTCAATCTCGTTTACAACCAGCAGATCAACGTGCTCCAGCAGTTTCGTGGGGCACGGCTTTGGCCGGTGCGGCATTCAGGCAAAAGAAATTGTCTACGCTGCAGGCGGCTTTCAGAATGGTTTCAATCGGCACTTCAAGCTGGGCTATGCTGGCATCGGTTTGCGGAACCTCAAGATGCTGCGCATCGAAAGCGGCGTTGGCACCGGGTGCGACCACGATCTGGTTTTCACCTGATTCAGTTACAACAATCATTGCCAGTCCGGTAGAAAAACCTGCAAGTGGTTTGCAATAGCTTAAGTCGACACCTTCTGTGCGCAACGTTTGTAGTGCCTCATCTGCAGCCGGATCATCACCGACTCTGCCGACCATAAAAACCGACGCACCCAGTCGATGTGCAGCGAGTGCCTGGTTGGCGCCTTTACCACCGGGAAAACGATTGACCACGGCATTGGTAATGGTTTCGCCGGGTTGTGGAAAATCTTTTACATTGGCGACGATATCGAGATTGATAGAGCCGATAATGGCGATTGAAATGTCGTTTTTCATCTTCTTAGCCGGTCAATCAGCAAGGCAAAAAAGCCGTCCGAGTCCACCCGGTATAGCCAGTTGACATTTATAACCCGGTCGGTCACGCCCCAGAAATCAACCGCTGTATGACCCAGGGTAAGCGCGGATTCAGTTTCTACTTCTACATTGCACATTTTACCCTTGAACAGTTCCGGTTCAAGCAGGTACGCAATGGTGCAGGGGTCGTGTAGCGGGGCGCCTTCGCTGCCGTATTTTTCACTGTCAAAGCGATTGAAGAATTCCATCATTCCGACGATCGCATTTCCAATCGGTGAATTGAGTCCGCGAAATTCTTCAACGTGCTTGCGTGTTACCAGGGCCTGGTGGGTCACATCCAGCGGTACGATACTTAAAGGCCGACCGCAATGCATGACGATTTGCGCTGCATCAGGATCAACCAGGATATTGAACTCGGCACAGGGCGTGGTATTGCCACCTTCGCGCATGGCACCGCCCATCAGTACAATTTCCTTTATTTTTGGCAGGATGCCCGGTTGCCTGCTGATGGCTTGCCCGATATTGCTCAAAGGACCGGTCGGCACCAGCGTGACGGAGTTTTCGTCTGCTTTAAGCAGAGTTTCGATGATGAAATCAACCGCGTGCTGGTCCTGTAAAGGCATGGCGGGATGATAGATATCAACACCGTCAATGCCTGTTTTTCCATGCACGTTCTCCGCCGTAATCAGTTCGCGGCGCATGGGCCTTTCACAACCGGCATAGACGGGAATATCTGCTCTACCCGCCAGTTCACACATGATGCGGGTATTACGTTCCGTCAGATCCAACGGAACGTTACCGGCCACGGTGGTGATACCCAGGATATCAAATTCATCCGGGCAGGCGAGTGCCAGCAGCAGCATGACGGCATCATCCTGTCCTGGGTCGCAATCAATGATAATTTTTCTTTTTGTCATTTTTAACCTGGCAAAAGCTGCTGGTTGTTTTGCTTTTAAAAGGGGATTCTACTGAAAGTCAGTGGGTATTTCCGGTCACCAGTGCATTTTTACCTTGAAGTGATTGATCACTAATGAGCAATTAGCCTTCCCAGTCCTGCTCCAGCCAACGTGAAGCCAGGTAAATCAGCGATGCGGCCAGACGTTTCGCCATGGCGCTTCCCAGGCCGCCGCCGGCCCCGGTGATGGCGACAATTGATTGCTTGATTTTCATGCTGTTTCCTTTGTTGAGTTGCTGGGTGTAATTTTAAACGTGACTTGATTGGAAATCATGGTTTAACTGGCGTTATTTGCAAACCTGAAAGGCTTCGCGTCGAACCTGCCCAGGCCAGCCCCTCGACCGGCTCCCTCGTGTTCTCACCTTCTCCATGTTCTCTATAGTGAAGTACAGCACTTCCTGTGCATAAAAGCATTTGACTCCAGCCACGTTTGCAAGGATTCTTGACCACCACTACGCCAGCCCAAAGATGAAGAAAAAATATGAGCGCAATCGACAGCACTGAAAACTTCCATCCCGATGAAGAGTTTTGGGGCCATCCGAAGGGTTTGTATATCTGCTTTTTCACCGAGATGTGGGAACGGTTTTCTTTTTATGGCATGAAAGCCCTGTTGTTCCTCTACCTGATCAAGTACCACCTGATGGGTGATTCGACCAGTTACCAGTTGCTGGGTGCCTATGGTGGAATGGTCTATGCGATGCCGGTTATCGGCGGCATGCTGGCGGATCGCTGGCTGGGTATGCGCAAGGCGGTGGTCGCGGGTGCCGTATTGCTGTGCCTGGGGCATTTTGGCATGGCCTTTGAGGGTGAGCAGGCGCGCGTGGTGGGTGGTGAGATCCAGCGTGATGAGGGTGCGCTACAGGTGTTCTATTTTTCGCTGGCATTGATCATTGGCGGTGTAGGGTTTTTAAAGCCGAATATTTCAACCATCGTCGGCAAGCTTTATCCGCAGAATGATCCGCGCAGAGACGGTGGTTTTACCATTTTCTACGCGGGTATCAACGTAGGTGCCTTGTTTGCCAGCCTGATCTGCGGCTACCTCGGTGAGACTTTCGGCTGGAAGTACGGCTTCGGCGCTGCCGGCATCGGCATGTTACTGGGTCTGACGGTCTTTTTGACCGGCCAGAAATACCTTCACGGCCACGCGGATCCGAAAAAACCGGAACTTCTTAAAGAGCGCGTGCTGGGGCCGCTAAACCGCGAATGGGCCATTTACCTGGGTTCATTGCTGGGTGTCGGTGTGATCTGGCAGTTGATGCAAAATACATGGACCGTTTCCGGTGCCATGCACATCATGTCCGCCATATTGGTGGCCTGGTTTATCTGGTTTGTGACGAAACAGTGCAGCAAGGTTGAGCGCCAGCAAATGATCAGCCTGGTTATCCTGATCCTGATGGTGCTGGTATTTTTCACACTCTATGAGCAAACCTACGGTTCATGGGTAGCGTTTACCGACCGCCTGTTAACCAAGGATCTGTTCGGTGTGACAAATGCAGCAGCCGAGCCGGTACTGCCGTGGACCATTGTGCCATTGGTGATCAGCCCGCTGGCCATGTTGATGGCACTGAGACTGGCAGGCAAGGGCAAGTTGCGTTTGGGTGAATGGATAATTGGTAGCGCTGCTGTTTTGATGATTGCCGCATTTATCCGGGACATGTCTTTTGTGCAGCAGACGGCGGGATCGCTGACCTTCCTGGGTGCTTTCTTTATCGTTGCCTTATCACCCTTTTTCAGCTGGTTATGGCCATGGCTGGACAAACGCGGAAAAAATCCTTCCAAGCCGGCCAAGAGTGCCATCGGGTTATTACTTGGCGGTATTGCCTTTCTGCCAATGGCCTATGCTGCCCATCTCGCGGGTATCAACGGTGTGGCCAGTGTCTGGTGGCTGGTGCTGGCCTATGGCGTACTTGAGTTGGGAGAACTCAGTATTTCTCCCATCGGCCTGAGTGCGGTGACACAGTTGTCGGTGCCACGCGTGGTCAGTGTGATGATGGGTGCATGGTTCCTGGCAACCGCCTATTCAGAGGTGCTGGCGGCCCGCTTTGGCGAGATGACGGCGATGGATGTGTCCGAGGGTGAAACCCTGGATGTGGCCGTTGCCGCAGCAAGCTACGGCGACCTTTTCATGATGATGTTCTGGATCGGGATCGTTGCTTCGGTGATTGCTTTTGCAGTCACACCGCTGGTGCGGAAAGGTATGCACGGGGTCAAATAACCGCGAGTGAAAGAAGCACTGTCAAGTAGTTGACCTCTACGGTCAAGCCGGGGTTTATGTGAGCGCCTAGAGTAGGGTTTGTACTCAAATAAACAGGCACACACATGAAAAAATACATTGTTCTGATATTTCTGGCCTTGTTAACCATGACCGGTGCTGTCCTCGAGGGCCTAGTTGAAGGTCTTTCACCTCAGCTTATCCAGGTTAATGGCTTACTGACCATTATCTGTGCCGGAGTTTTCATTAGCTTGACTCTGAAAACCCAGGCAGGTGAGCTTTGATTTAATGCAAGTTTAGCACTCAAGACATCGTTTCGACCGATACTTTACTCCATAATATTCTACCAGGACTGTCAGAAAGCCATAGGTTCGGATCTCCCCGCTCGATTCAACACGCTTACCAATTCCATTTAACGATTTACCGAAAACGCGGCAATGACATGCACTACACTGGATCAATATAAGTCCTGTAGGAATATAACAATGGAAATCATCAGTCGACGTAACCTGTTGCCTGGTTTGGGCCTCGCTGCGACGGGTGCGGTGATGACATCGCGTGGAACATTGGCACAAAATCCACCTCCGCTCAAAATTCTGATCCTGGCTGCCTGGAAGCAGTATCAAAACAGAACCGGTTAGATGCGGCGTAATATCCAAAACCAACTGCGCATGATCCACACTGTTGTGAGTGCTTAAGGTTGCTGGCGTCATTACTTCACAAACTGGTGGATATCCGTGAAAGCGGCGAGCTCAAAGGCCTGATTCTGGCGACGGCCTATGGCTTTTTTATCATGTTTTCCTATTACATTCTGCGGGCCGTACGTGACGAGATATCCTCGGCAGACCGCGGTAACTTACAGTATTTGTGGACTGCCGTGTTCTTCGTAATGCTGGTGGTTGTGCCGGCGTACTCATGGCTGGCTTCGAGGTTTTCACGTGGCGTATTCGTGCCGCTGGCCAATCGGTTTTTTATCATTTGCCTGTTGCTGTTCTGGCTCAGCCTGGTTTTTCTTCCGCCAGATTCAAGGGTCTGGATTGACAGGTTTTTTTATATCTGGACGAGTGTCTTCGCCTTGTTCGTTGTGACCGTGTTTTGGGGTTTCATGTCGGATTGTTTTGATAACAGCCAGGGTAAGCGCTTGTTCAGTTTTATCGCAGTAGGCAGTTCAATCGGTGGGATTTCAGGCTCGGCGCTGACCGCCATTCTGGCGGTTAAACTGCCGGTTTTCTCACTGCTGTTACTGGCCTGCATTCCACTGGAGGTTGCGTCCTGGTGTGCACGTGCCCTGCATCGTCGTTTTGACACTGGTGCTGTTGCAATTCCCGGTGAGTCCGGCAGGAAAATAGCCGGTAACGCATGGAGTGGAATGCGAGCGGTATTTGCATCTCCTTACCTGCTTGGCATTGCCGCGTTTATTGCGCTGATGACGTTTGTATCTACCATGCTGTACTTTCAGCAAGCCAGCCTGGTGGCTGAGGCCTTTGCCAATCGTGGCGAAAGAACGGCCTTTTATGCCCTGGTTGATGTGGTGGTGAATGTCTTGACGATCGTGTTTCAGGTTTACCTGACTGCACGCATCATCAGGTGGTTGGGTGTGGGAATCACACTTGCAATTGTTCCACTGGTGATGACGCTGGGGTTTGTTGCACTGGGTTTGTATCCCACATTACTGGTTCTGGTGGTGGTTCAGGTCATTTACAGAGCAGGGCGCTACGGTTTAACCAAGCCGGCGCGGGAAATCCTCTGGACCGTACTGGACCGACAGGCTAAATATAAATCCAAGCCATTCCTTGACGCTGCCGTTTACAGGGGCGGGGACCTGTTAAGTGGCTGGATATATACTGGGCTGACGGCCGTGGGTCTTTCTATCGGAGCAATAGCATTGACGGCGGCACCCGTTGCCGCTATCTGGGCGACTCTCGCCTTGCGTTTGGGTGCAAGACAGGAAACATTGGCTAACAAGTGAGGTAGTAAAAAGTGATGGGCGGAAAAACAAAGCTTTCAAGACGGGATCTGTTTAAGTTAGGTGCTGGTGCCGGACTACTGACAGCCACCGGGGCCTGGCAATCTTTGCGTGCAGATACGCAGGAAATGATCCGCGTGACCATTCCCTCAAGTGGTGAGAAACTGCCGGCTGTTGGAATTGGGACCCGGGACTACCGTTCCAGCACCGACCCGGCTGAAATGCAGCGGTTCAGGCAAACTCTGGAGGCTTTTCATGCGACCGGTGGGACGGTAATCGATACCTCACCCAACTATGGTAATGCGGAATCCGTCATTGGTGGTCTGCTGAAGGAGATCCGGATCCGTGATGATATGTTTATGGCCACCAAGGTGGATCGGGAGGACCCGCAAGCAGGCCGGCAGCGGATGCAACAATCATTTGAATCACTCGGTGGTGAAATGATCGACCTGATGCAGGTCCATAACCTGCGCGGAACCGAGGCGGAACTTGAAACCATGAAGGCGTGGAAAACGGAGGGGCGTTTTCGGTATATCGGGGTCACGACGCACAGCCCACGCCAGTACGCCGAGATGGAAGGCATCATGCGTAAACATGCGCTGGATTTTATCCAGGTAAATTACTCACTGGCAGACCGTGGCGCTGAGCAACGAATTTTGCCTTTGGCCCATGACCGGGGTATGGCCGTGCTGATCAATCTTCCTTTTGCCCGTGGCCGCTTATTCGGGGCTGTCGCCGGGCATTCACTTCCCGACTGGGCGGCTGAAATTGGTGCCTCAAGCTGGGGCCAGGTGTTTTTGAAGTATATTATTTCTGCACCCGGGCAGATCCTGCCCATCCCGGGGACCACTACGCCACATCACGTTATCGACAATATGGGTGCCGGCATGGGCCGTCTTCCAGGCGCGGAATTGAGACGTGAAATTGAAGACTTTATCCAAGCACTGCTTTAGGCGCATGGTTTAACTCTGACTTCGTAGCTATAGACGAATAAAACCTATTTCCCCAGAAATCGCAGACTATCAAGTAAACTGATAACTCCGTTTTGTCCTACACTGGAATTAGGGCAAAAAGTATTTGCCCATACATTATTCAGTGTGATCATATGACTTTTAATATCAGAATCTTTGTTTGTTTTTTTGTTATGTACCTGATCAGTGCCTGCGATCAGGAATCGCAGGTGGTCCGGGTATCGCAAGATGCCACACCACCACCAGCAGCGTCCGATAGCTACGGTGAGCAGATGGGTGCTGTGAATTTTCCGGTCAGTTGTAATGCCCAGGCACAAAAATTCATGACGCGTGGGGTGTCCTTGCTGCACCACATGACTTATATGGGTGCCGAAAAAGAATTCAATAATGCCATGCAGGCAGATCCGGATTGTGTTCTGGCGTACTGGGGCGTGGCCATGACCTACCTCCACCCCCTGTGGCCGGATGTTACTTCGGAAGCACAAATGGCCAGGGCCATGGAGTTGATTGCAAACGCAGAGTCCATCGGTGCCAGAACACCCCGGGAAGCGGCCTACCTGGAGGCGGTTAAAGCCTATTATGAAAATGCCGCTGAACATACAGAGCGTGAACGGCTTTTGGCCTATGAGGCTGCCTGGGAAAGGTTTTACCAGGCATTTCCTGACGATGTAGAGGGGACGGCTTTTTTTGCCCTGGCGCATATTGCAATAGCCTTGCCCGATGAGCAGGGTTCAGTCATCCGGTCAGAAGCAGGCTTAATCGTCGAGGGTCTGCTTCAGCAACAGTCAGACCACCCGGGCGCGCATCATTATATTATCCACGCTTACGATACGCCTGGCTTCGCCAGCCAGGCCCTGGCGGTGGCGCAGAACTACGGCAAGGTGGCACCGAATGTACCCCACGCGCTGCATATGCCGACTCATATCTTCACCCGCCTGGGGCTTTGGGAGGATTCAATTGTCTGGAATAGCCGTGCCGCCAGCGCATCACTCCGCGAGACCGGGAATGAGACTATTTCAAACGAGTATCTGCATTCAAAAGATTACCTGGCCTATGCCTATCTGCAAATCGGCAATGAGGATGCAGTACAGGAAATCATCGACGACGCCATGTCACCCGGTGCACCCTACTGGCAACAGAACCTGGTTGCGGCGGCTTATGCCCTGGCGGCGATTCCAGCCCGTTTTGCGGTGGAACGGCGCCAGTGGGGTGAAGCCGCGCAGTTACAGGCGCGGGTCCCGGAATCGTTCCCATGGCAGGATTCTCACGCGCCCTATGAGGCACTGACCTGGTTTGCCCGGGGTATTGGTGCTGCCCGCAGCGGGGCTACCGAGGTTGCCGAAGAAGCAGTTCAAAACCTAAAGCAATTGCGTCAACACCAGCAGAGCACAGATCCAAATCCATACTGGGCGGTACAAATCGGCGTGCAGGAACTGGCGGTTTCTGCCTGGTTAGCGTATGCGCAAGGCGACAAGGATTCAGCCCTGAGGCTGATGATGGAATCTGCCGCAATGGAAAACGGCTCGGACAAGAGCCCGGTAACACCCGGTGAAATACTACCCGCCAACGAATTGCTGGCAGACCTGCAGCTTGAACTTGGAAACCCGGCGGCGGCACTTGAGGCCTACCGTCAAGCACTTGCCAGGAACCCGAATCGCTTTAATAGCCTTTTCGGTGCCGCAACCGCGGCGCAGCAAACAGGTAATGGATCGATTGCGACAAGCTATTTTCAGACCTTGGTGGATATGACCGCTGACTCAACAGCCGACTGGCCTCGCCTGTTGCAGGCACGCGAGTACCTCGATCAGCTTTAAGTGAGTTAATAAGCAGGCGAACCCATCGTCCCCGTCAGGTTTCCACCACCGGTTGAGCCAGTATCCACAGGCTCAACATGGTGTATCCGACCATCAGTAACAGCATGGGTATCTGGCTTAACAAAGCCGCACGGTTATTTTTGAAGGTGCGCAGGGCCATAACATGTGCCAGCCACACCGCGATGATATGGCCGGTGACGATGGCAATGACCGAAGTGAACCAGACCATACGCGCATTCACGATACCGATATCGACCATGTACAGGCTGGTACCAAACAAATCCCAGCCCATGCCAAATGGGTCGGAAGAAAGCGGGATGATGTATTGCCCAACCAGCACCAGGTAGGACAGATAATGTGCGAGGTGGTAGGCCAGTGCGATCGGCACCAGGCTCAACACAAAAAGACCGGCAAGCTGGCGGATCGAAACCAGCGAACGGTAAGGCGCAGGTACGCTGACATACATCAGTCCGCTGAACGCCAGGTATAGCAACTGAAATGTCAGCAAAAAAATAATCAGGGCAATGGTTCCGACTGCGGCCACGGCATTGCCGGTAATATCCTGCAATGCGATGATTAATGGCCGCATCGTTTCTGAGTAAATCATCCATTCGGCAATACCAGCCCAAACAGGTGTCGCCAGCAGGCCGTCAAATGTGACACTGGACAGCATTAGCAGCACGAATACCATGGATGACGTTGACAAGGGCCTGGTGCTTAACAAGCCTACGGCCCAGGGGCGCAGGTTCCACTGCTGTTGATCCCGTGGTGCTTTTGCAAAACATTCAAGGCAGTTTACACAGCCCGCAAATTGATCCAGGCACTCGCGGGATTTGCACGCCGGACACAGTCCGGTGCCAATAACACGGATTTCACTGGGCGCAAAGCGGGCCAGAAAGCCAAAAATTACGGTAAAGGCCTCTCCATGTTGTAGCCAGTTGAAGCGTCCAAAGAAAAACATGCCAAGCCAGGTCAAAACACTGTAGATCAAAGCCGCCTCGGCCAGGCTGGCGGGCGTATCGCTTTGTGGCCAGATTAATTCCGCCCAGACAAACCATGCAAACAAAAATACGGCGGGCCAACGAGCAAGCCAACCGGGGTAGGGAAGCGCAAGACCAAAACGCCTGGAAGAAAACAACGCCAGCCAAAGCTTTTCAACCCACCGGTATAATGCAGACCAGGGATTAAGCAGTGCCCAAACGTCACCAACAAGTCCGGACAGGTAGGCAAAACCAACCCACCAAACCACCCATATCGCTGTCGGTGCTATGTTTTCGAACGGGTTTTCATGGCCGATATAACCAGCGACGATGACCAGGGCCAACATGCCGACCGACAGAATTTGCAGCAACAGGACAACAATTGGGCTCGAAAGAATTCGTCCGAGCGGGTTTTCCAGGAGGTTCAAACGCGGATAATGCCTGACCACACGTTCGCCGCGAACAAAAAATGCAACAACAATAAATGACAATGCCACGGCCGCTGCTGCAGCCCCGATATACAAGCCGAGCGGCACTGGCAGGTCGTAACGTTGTGCGAAACCATGCGCCAACACGCTACCCGGAAAAAGTGTCAACAATTGCATGACCAGCGTCAGAGCGAATTTCATGTGCAGCGTACGGATGTATTAATCAGGATAGACTTCAATATACAACAGGGCTTTATGCCCATGCGTAGTCTCGCCGCCGAAACCATGGCTGGTAACGGGAAACCTGCCGGTTGCGTGTGCTGTGAAAGTAACGATGGCGGGTGCATCCGGTGAGACCTCGAAGTTGATGTCGTAGCCGTGCAGGTGCAGTTCACCGGCCTCGTCGCTACTCCATACCATTTCAACCGATTCGCCCATGGTCAGGCGTATCGTCTTGTCCTGTATTTGTACTTCGCGCTCGCTAATGACCAGCTCAATACGTTTGACACCTGCTTCTTCGGCAGCCAGGTTCATGCACGGGATACAGGTAACGAGTAACAGCCCAAGCAAACAAATACCTTTACGGTTACGGTTTCTAATCGTCATTTTAATGCCCCTCCAAACTTTTCTCCGAGTATAGACTATATTTAGTACTGAGCCTTTTTCTGATTTGATAGTGAAGCTCGAAAACAGATTTGGAGAAATAAAATGAGCAAGATCATCAATATATTGACTTTATGTGTTTTTCTGACGCCACTGGCCGGCCAGGCGGAAATCCTCGCGATGGCAAACTATGAGTCCAAACCCGACGATTCCCTGAAAGAATTGAAAATGCCGTTTGGTGCGCAAGGGCGCCGGGAAGGCGTGGCAATTTTTGACGTTGATCCGGAATCGGACAGCTACGGGGACATCCTGATAGATATTCCTTTACCGCCCGATCTGGTAGCTCATCACCTATTCTGGAACCGTGACCATACCAAGATTTATATGACCGCCCTGGGTAAACCGGAACTGCGGGTTATCGACATGAGACGCAACCCTTACCGGGTAAAAGTAATCGATGTACCCGATTGCCAGGTGGGTGAAGACGTGGTGTTTTCCGCGGACAACAAACATTGGTATGAAACCTGTATGGGTTCAAGTGTGGTTGTTATGGGCGACGCAGTGAATGACACCTATACCAAAACCATTAAGACAAATGTGCCGTATCCTCATGGGATTGCGATTCACGAGGGCATTGACCGGATGTTGTTGACTAGCACCGTGCGAGCGTCCGACCTGCAGGACGCTGGTGAAATGATTGGCATTCACGAGGCCAGCACCGGCAAGCCCATCGCATCGATCAAAGTGTCCGACAAGCCTTCGCCCTCCGGTGAAGCCCCCGTCGAAGTGCTGTGGGTACCGAATTCGGAGCCACCTGTCGCCTGGGTCACCAATATGTACGGTGGCACCTTGTGGAACCTTACCTGGAACGAGGCCACAAAAGACTTCAAAGCGGCAAAAGGTTTTGATTTTGCGGAACTGGAGGCCGGTGTGCCGTTGGAGATTTATTTCAACGCTGACGGTACCGAGATGTACGTAACAACTGCAAATCCCGGGAAAATGCATTTTTTTGATCTGGGTGATGCTGGCAATACCGCCACGTTGACTAAAACCCTGGATACCGCCGGCGGTGCACACCATGTTGCATTCACCACCGATGGCCGTTATGCCTATGTGCAAAACTCGTTTATCAACCTACCCGGTATGAACGACGGATCCATATCGTTGATCGACATGTCAAGCCGCGAAGTGGTCGATACCATCAATACGTTCAAGGACAAAGGTCTGAACCCGAATTGTATTGTTCTGCTGAGCGATTGGAATGATCCGATGGGCCATTGATTCAGGTAACGGCCAATGCGGTGGGCAATAGGCTTGCCTGAAAAAATCAAGCCTGCTTGATCTTCCTGAATCCTTCCAGCATGACCTGGGCCAGGGTATCAATCTCCGTTTCGGTCATGGCCGTGGACAAGGCCCCTGAACCGGTGCCTATCAGCATGATGCCGTTATCAAAAGCATGATCCAGCAAGGATTTGAGCATGCGTGATTCATCAGCATTGGCAAATGAATCCCGATAATTATTAGGTGGCTCAGGTTTCATGTGCAAGCGGAACATGGAACCACCACCGGTAACGCAGGCCGGAACACCGGCAATTTCAATAGCCTCGGTAATCCGGTGACGGGCCATTTTTGTCAATCGGTTGAGACGATTGACGGCGGACTGGTCGTAGAGCCTCATACTGATCAGGCCGGCGGTCATGCTGATCGGGTTGGCGGAAAAAGTACCCGAGTGTGGAAACAGGACACGCTCAGCGAGTGGGTTCATGACATCCATGACGTCTGCTCTGCCGGCAATTGCACCCACGGGGAAGCCACCGCCGATCATCTTGCCCATGGCCGTCAGGTCAGGGTTTATCGGATACTTGGTCTGTGCGCCGCCGTAGGTGGCACGCAGGGTGATGACCTCGTCACAGACCAGCAGCACATCATTGTCCTGCGTCCATTTACGCAAGGCATTGACGTATTCGTCGCTGGCCTTGATCAGGCCGATACGGTGCGCCATCAGGTCCACCAGCACACAGGCCAGTTCATCTGCATGCTCATCAAGGATCGCAATGGCCCTTTCAGTGTCGTTGTATGGGATCACAATGACCTCATCCAGCGTTGAGGGCGGTGTGCCATGGGCAACCGGCACGCTGGAAGGATGTTCCTCATCGCCCCAGTTTTCCGGCTTCGCCGTCTGACTGATCTCCGCGAAGTCATACAGGCCGTGATAGGCACCCTCGACTTTGGCGATTTTTGCACGCCCGGTAAAGGCCCGCGATGCTTTCAGGCAGGCCATTACAGCCTCGGTGCCGGAATTGACGAAACGTATCTTCTCAAAGCCCGGGTTACGGCCGCACATATGTTCGGCGAACTTGACTTCCACTTCGGTGGCCATCATGAAAGCCGTGCCCTTTTGCAACTGTGCGCCGACAGCGGCGACGACTTCAGGCTGCGCGTGGCCATGGATCAACGAGGCCATGTTGTTGGCAAAGTCAATCCTGCGGGTGCCTTCGATATCCGTTACATAACAACCTTCGCCGAATTCAACATAAAGCGGGTGGGGCTTGCGCAATATGGTGTTGCGGCTACAGCCACCGGGCATGACTTTGAGTGCCCGCTGGTATAAAGCTGCGCTGCCTTTTTGTGTGTCGTTTACAGTTGCTGCGTGGGAGGGTCCTTGCTCATTGGAGGTCATGGGTTTATACCTGCTCAGCGGTTTAGTTTCAGGCGCTTGATAATTGCCGGCCAGGGATCAAGTGGGCCCCGGTGCGTTCCTGGACATGCTCAAAGCTGATGCCGGGCGCCAGTTCAAATACTTCAAATCCGTCTGCGGTGACATCAATCACTGCCAGATCGGTGTAAATCCGATTGACCACGCCCGGCCCGGTTAATGGGTAAGTGCAGGTCTCAAGCAACTTGGGCTCGCCATTGCGGGTGCAGTGCTGGGTGATCACATAGATGGTCTCGACACCTGCCACCAGGTCCATCGCACCGCCAACTGCCGGAATGGCATCCGGGGTACCCGTGGACCAGTTTGCCAGGTCACCATTTTCAGCGACCTGCATGGCACCCAGTACACAGATATCGATGTGGTGACCACGGATCATGGCGAAGCTATCGGCATGATGAAAATAGGCGGCTCCGGGAATCGCGGTGACCTGTTTTTTACCCGCGTTGATTAATTCCGGGTCCTCGTGGCCGGCTTCGGGAGCCGGCCCCATGCCCAGCAGACCATTCTCGGTGTGGTAAATTAGCTCGCGGCCGGCAGGTACAAATTTCACGATCAGTTCGGGCATGCCGATGCCGAGGTTGACATAAGAACCGTCCGGTATATCCAGCGCAGCACGCTGGGCCATCTGGTCCCGACTCCAACCCGTTTTTTGCTTCTGCTCAGACTGCTGGTTCTTCACGGGTAACTCCTTTGGGCTGCGACCAGTATAGATTCGTGTTCCGGATCAGAGACCTTCACCAACCGGTGTACAAAAATACCCGGTGTCACTATCACCTCCGGATCCAGTACTCCGGCTTGAACTACTTCTTCAGCCTGCACAATCGTGATTGCCGCCGCAGTGGCCATGATGGGGCTGAAATTCCGGGCGGTCTTGTTATAAACCAGGTTACCGTAGTGATCCGCTTTTTTGCACTTGATGAGGGCAAAGTCGGCTTTAAGACCGGGCTCCATTACGTATTCCCGGCCATCGAATACCCTGGCTTCCTTGCCTTCAGCCAGTGGTGTACCCACGGTGGTGGCGGTGTAAAAAGCTGGTATTCCAGCGCCACCGGCACGGATGCGCTCGGCCAGTGTACCCTGGGGCACCAGTTCCAGCTCAATTTCAGCGGCCCGGTAAAGATTAGGGAATACGGTGGAGTTGGCCGTTCGCGGGAAGGAACAGATCATCTTGCCGACCTGTCGGTTCTCGATCAATGCAGCCAGGCCGACATGACCGCTGCCGGTATTGTTATTTACAACAGTCAGGTTTTTGGCACCCTGATCAATCAGGGCGTGAATCAACTCAATGGGGCTGCCGGCTTCGCCGAAGCCACCGATCATTACCGTGGCACCATCGTGGATATCAGTGACGGCTTGCGCCAATGAGCTTATGCGTTTATCAATCATTGCTTTTACCTCAGCCGGTATCCGGTCAACTGGTCACCACAATCTGCAATGGCGTGTTGCTTACGTTTTCGAACAGGCCTGCCTCGTCATACAGAACCCGATCGTCATAACCGCTGAACCAGATGGCTTCCGGGTTACGGCCCAGTATGGTGACCTTGCCACGGTCGGGGGCATCGGCTGCGCCGCGCAACAGTTTCATGATGACCAGACCGTTCTCACCGCCCGGCACACCCGGCAACGGGTCGCTGGTGACCGCGGAAACTTCGGTTTTACCCTTGTAATGCGTGATCGACAGGCGGGCGTGGGTTTCAACACCGGACAAACCCTTTTGTGACTCATTCAGAATCCGCCAGGCTTCCTCGATCGGAACATTAAATGCCTTGTGGCCGATAATATCCCTGCCACAGAAGAAATAGTGGTTTTCAATGCGGTTGCGCTTGAGTTCCCTTTGCATGATGCGCAGAACATCCGGATCGTTGTTGATACCCTTGATAATGGGTGCCTGGTTGTCAATCGTTAGCCAGTTACGGTTGCCCAGTTCCTCAACCGCGCGCCGGGTGCTTTCTACCCACTCCAGTCCACCTGCGGGGTTCTCAAGGTAGTTTCCGTCACTATCTTTGCGCAAAAACTCGTCGGGGTGGTTAAAGTGCACCATGATGCGAAGTTTGGTCTGCGGGTACAGCGCATGGAATTTATCCAGCATATCAAAGAAGAAACTGTCAAAACGATCCGGGAAAAATGCCAGTTCCTTGGTTCCGATACGGATGGATTCAATACCTGCTTCCGCCAGTGCTGATATCCAGGCCGCAATGTTTTTATTGCCAAGCACCAGGGGGTCACCGCCGGACATCAGGATTTCGCGTAATTTTTCACGGCCGGTTTGCGGGTGAATGCCGCCATTCGCGGCAACCAGTGCGTTATGCTCCTTCACATAATCAACAATCTCACTAATCTGCGCCAGGCCTTTTGGTGCAATCGATCCATCGGGCCGTTCAACGTCTTTGCGGGCGATGAGTTCCTCCCGGTAACAGAAGCGGCAATGGGCAGAGCAGGTGGAGGCCACATAAATCAGACCCAGTTCGTACTTGTGGATCAGGCCTTCAACCGGGCTGTAATCCATTTGTTTGCCGGGATCAGCAGCGCCATCCAGGTCATAGGTTTCCTTGGGGCTGGCTTTGACCAGCACCTGTAAAGGGACACTGTTTTTTGCCAGTTCAAAATAATGCCGGGTGACCTTGACCGGCATACGTGCCTCGACATCCTTATCGGTACCTTTTAATTCACTCAAAGCCTGTAATTCGTCAGCACTATAAAACGACCGCATGTCCTCCGGCGCTTTGCCATCCAGGAATTTTTTTAAGCCCGTAATGATTTGACGGTCATACTTTCCTTTTTCGACCGAATCCAGGAATGCCTGGCCTTTTTCTGAAGGTATATATTTTACTGCCCTGGTCATAATGACCTCCGTGAATTGAGTGATTTCTTATCTGTGTTTGGTGTTCATTACCCATACATTAGTGCCTGATTGAAGTTTGCGGAAAAATTAATGAAATACAGCCATAGAAAGGAATAATCCTATATATAAGGGCATGTTGTATTAAACTGACAGTCCGGGCAAACGATTTAATTTCACTTAATGCATGAGGTTTAGTAATAGGTCATGAGTTACCAAAAACGCCTTCTTCCCAGCACCAGCATGCTGATGGCATTGGATGCTGCTGCCAGGGCAGGCAGTTTCACGGCGGCGGCCATGGAACTCAATCTGACCCAGGGTGCGATCAGCAGACAGGTCAGTGCGCTTGAAAACCAACTGGATGTTGTACTCTTTAAACGCACCGGTAAAACCATCCGCCTGACCGAGGCCGGCAAGATTTATGCACGCGAAATCAGTGCAGCCTTGCAAGCCATACGCAACGCATCCCTCAACGCGATGACGAACCCGCTCAGTGGCATATTGAACCTGGCAATATTACCCACATTTGGCACCCGTTGGTTAATGCCACGTTTTCCTCTATTCCTGAAGGAAAATCCAAATATTACGGTGAATTTCGTCAGCAAACTTTCCCCTTTTGATTTTCAAAACGAAAATCTGCAAGCTGCTATTCACTACGGTCAGCCAGACTGGCCGGATGCAATCAGCACATTCCTGATGAGTGAAGAAGTCGTCCCGGTTTGCTCCCCGGAATTTTTGCGTGAAAATCAACCATTCCACCCCGGTGGTCTTGCAAAGTCTGCCATTGCTGCAGCTTACGACCCGGGCGGATGCCTGGGATAACTGGTTCCGGTCTAACGAACTTGAACCGCCAAAAGAACAGGGCATGGCGTTTGAACAGTTTTCCATCATTGCCCAGGCGGTTGTTGCCGGTTTGGGTGTAGCGCTACTGCCAAAATTTCCTGATCCAGAGTGAACTGGACCGCAAGGAGTTGGTGGTGATGTTGAACATGCCGGCAAAAAGTGAAGCGGGCTATTACCTGGTTACACCTGTTGATAAATCCGAGTACCCACCCGTTGTTGCTTTACGTGAGTGGTTGCTTGATATGGTTGCCTGATCAACCAGGTTTGAATGCAACTGCTTTGCCGTGGCGTCCGTCAATCAGGATATTCAGGGCCTTGTCCAGGCGCACATGCCTGACATATTCGGTTTCTGAAACAGGCTTGATGGAATTGAGCCAATCCCAGTCGAAGAAATTATATTCGCTGCTGTCGTTAATCGTGAGGTAACCGATTGCAAAGGTGATCAGGTTCTGGAAGAAATGTGTTCCGAAAGACGGTTCGACGATAAAGTCCCCATAATTGGCCTCAATAATCACCTTCGCCGCGGAGATATGATCCCACTTTGTGGGGATGCCCAGCCATTGGTCAGAGGTTCCCCATCGCCCCGGGCCGACCAGCATATATGGTAAGTTTTTATCTTTGAATTTTTGATTGTAGTTGCCAATGTGCTCTGCCATATGGACCATGTTGGCACGCTCAAAGTTATCCTGTCTTACAAATAAAATATCCTGTATGTCATCAATCCGACCGTTACTGAGAGCCTGGTCTGACTTGCAGAAAACCTGGTCGTTGATGTCAGCGTCATCGTGTATGGATATATCTTCAAATGAAGAAGCCACCATCATCGGCCGGAGTTGCAAAAACCGGAATTCATCCGGTTTGCCCGGATCGGCGCTGATTTCCGCGGCAAACTCCATTTCGACGGGTATATTCATTGCGCTGCTGCCGAGTTGCAGCAGGTAATGCAGAATTTCAGCCAGTGGAAATATCTTCGATTTCAGAATCGGGTCAAAAGTGATGATCCGGGGGCCCTTGCGGCCGATACCGGAATAAATCCTGTCATTTTCTGCTGAGTAGGTGGAGCCGACATACTTGAGTACATCGTGCTGCTCGGATTCAGCCATTTTCAGTTTTACCAGTCCAACATCACCGCCTTTCTCCGGAAAAACCGAGGAGTCGTTCATATCAACCGCGAAAAACTCGCGCTGGGTGTTTTTCAGATAATCCTGTGGTGTTGAAAATTGTGGCAGAACCTGTGGATTGGCCGGCGAGAAGAACAAGCAGTTTTCGCCTTCCATGATGGTTTTGCCCAGGCCGAGCGCAGTGTAGGCGATGCCTTCCTCTGGTTTGATACGTCCAACCGAATAAAAATTATAGGACCTGGCCATACCCGACAACACCGGGTAAAAGTAGCCGTCCCGGTTTTTTCCGACAATTTTCTGCAAGATAACCGCCATTTTCTCTTCTTCGGTGCGGTTACCGGTCGCTTCGGTATAGTTTTTTGCATTATTGAAATACACCGACGCGTAGATCAGTTTGATGGCGGCCAGCAATTGTTCCACACGGATTTCGAGCGATGCATGGTTGTTGGGCAGGAAATGGGTATCAAATATCCCGGCAAACGGCTGGTAATGAGAATCTTCAAGCAGCGATGAGGACCGCACTGCCAACGGGTAATTGGCGATTGCCAGGTAGGATTTTAAATCTTCTTCCAGTTCCTGTGACACGGTGGCGCTACTGAAGACCGCGAGAATTTCCTCGTCAGTGCGGTCACCCAGGACAAACTCGGTCAGCTTGTTGCTTTCCATGAACTGGTCAAATGCACCGGTGCAGATAACCGCGGAGCGGGGTACAGAAATCCTGGTTCCGGGAAAGGCGTTATAGACGTGGTAACGGTTGACCAGGTTGTTGATGAATGCCAGGCCGCGGCCCTTGCCACCGAGCGAACCCTCACCGATGCGTAAAAACTCTGCATGCCCGTCAAAGTGGTCACGGGAGAAATCGGTGACCACACCAACCTGTCTTTCGTAGCGGAAAACCTTGAGGGTTTCAACCAGGAAGTTACGCACATCTTTGGGATTGTCAAACTCGCTGACCCGCCTGGAACGCAAATTGACGGCCAGGTCAAATTCAGTGCGGGCCATCAGCCAGTTGGAGAAATGGTTTCTTTCCGCATGGAACATCAGGGACCTGGGATCAATCGATGCCACGCACTTTTGCATTTCCCTGAAATTATGGGCATGGGCAAGTTCTGTTCCATCCGGAAGCCGGAAAATAAAATTGCCAAAACCAAAGTTCTGATTTATGAAAGTGCTCAGTTCATTTAATAGTGTCGGTGATCTTTTGTTCAGAAATACGGCGTCACAGGCAGCGGCCCTGGCCGCGTGGTGACTCATCAGAGGACTGCAGCAGTATCGGCAGATCGCTGATTTCGTCTTTGATCGCCATCGCCAGCTGGATACCGGCTTTTTCATCATTCTGCCCGTCTTTTGAGAACTGGATATCAGAAATTATGCCCAGCAGGTATTTTTTATATTTATTGAACAAGGCCCACGCCTCTTCATAATTTTTTGCCAGCAGAATCTTTGGCCGGGCCCGCAAGCGCAAAAGACGGTTGGAGGAATTGATGCTTTCCGACATCAACGCCGAAGTCTGTTGCAGGATTTCCGTATAAATGAGTGGCAGGAAGGATGAATAAAACCGGATTGAATTCTCAACCAGGATAATCACCCGGACACCGAGCAATGCGGTGTCAGCTTCGACGTTTATCCTGTCTTCGATATATTTGATAATGGTAAGGAGTATCTTGGACTCACCACTCCAGAAAAATATGTCGTCAAATGCCTCGCAGCCTTGTTCCCGCATCAATTCGAGCTAGTGGTGATGAAAAGCGAGCAGGACAACGGGTATGTCCGGGCATAACAACTTGGCCTGGCGGTTGAACACGACCGGGTCAATTTCACTGAGTGACCGGAAAATAATGATCAGGTCAAAGGACGTGTCTTCTAATGCTTCAAGTGCGGCCGGACCGGAATCGACCCGCTTGATTGTCGGTGCGCTGGAAAGCCTCAACTCGGCGTACTCGGACATCACCATGTTGGCCAGTTGTCCGTCCTCGCGCAGGTTGTACATATCGTACAGGCTTGAAACGATCAGCAGCTTCTTGACCTTAAAAGACATCAGCGAGTCGAAACGTACCGACTCCTGTTCAAAATCTTTTAATTCAACGACTGGATTCATGGCACTACACAAGCCTCATCTTGCAGCAGTAGCGTGGGTATTGACGCATTATGCGGGCTATACAGGCAGCGCACAAAAAAAGCCGGATATACGGTGTGTCGATATCCGGCTTTTTGCGGTTTGATCAGACTACACCCTGATCCAGCATGGAGTCGGCAATTTTGAGGAAACCACTGATATTGGCTCCCAGCACGTAATTGCCCGGTTCACCATATTCCGTGGCTGTTTCGGTGCACGAATTATGGATAGAAATCATAATGTCATGCAGTCGTTTGTCCACTTCCTCGCGGGTCCAGCTCAGACGCATGCTGTTCTGAGACATTTCCAGACCGGATACGGCCACGCCACCAGCATTTGCAGCCTTGCCAGGACCATAAAGTATCCCTGCAGCCTGGATTTTCTCGATCGCGTCGCGGGTACTTGGCATATTGGCGCCTTCAGCGATGCAGAAGCAGCCGTTTTTCAACAGTGCGTCAGCGTCGTCGCCATGCAGTTCATTCTGGGTGGCGCATGGTAATGCAACGTCAACCGGAACACTCCAGACACCAGTGCCTTCATGATAGGTCGCGGATGGGTATTCATCAGCGTACTCTTTAATCCGGCCGCGTCTTTCATTCTTCAGCGCAAAGACAAATTCAAGTTTCTCTTTTGATATTCCTTCGTCATCGACGATGTAGCCACTTGAATCGGTCAAGGTAACAACCTTGCCGCCAAACTCAGTAACCTTTTCGGTTGCATACTGGGCTACATTTCCGGAACCGGATACTGAAACTCTGAGGCCGTCAAAGGATTTTCCTTTGGTTTTCAGCATTTCCTCGGCAAAGTAGACGGTGCCATAACCGGTCGCCTCCGGACGGATCAGGCTACCGCCCCAGTTGAGGGCTTTACCTGTCAGTACACCTTCAAAGGCGTTGCGCACACGTTTGTACTGGCCGAACAGGTAGCCGATCTCACGACCACCAACGCCGATATCACCGGCAGGTATATCTGTATTCGGGCCAATATGACGGCAAAGTTCGGTCATGAAGCTCTGGCAAAAGCGCATTACTTCAAAGTCTGATTTACCCTTGGGATCAAAATCAGAACCGCCTTTACCACCGCCCATCGGCAGCGTGGTCAGGCTGTTTTTGAGAACCTGCTCAAAACCCAGGAATTCAGGATGCCCTGGTTTACGCTGGGGTGAAAACGCAGGCCGCCCTTGTAGGGGCCGATGGAACTGTTGAATTCAACACGAAAACCGCGGTTAACCTGGACATTACCGCCGTCATCAATCCAGGGGACCCGGAACACGATCATCCGCTCCGGTTCAACCAGCCGATCAACGATTTTTGCCTCGACATACTCGGGGTGTCTGTCCAATGCGGGAGAGAGCGTTTCCAGGACTTCTTCCACTGCCTGGTGAAACTCGTCTTCACCGCGGTTTTTTGCTCTGACTGTGGCCAATACAGAGTTTAAATACGGGTTCATTTTTGTCTCCTTAAAAGTAAACCAATGTTGCAATGGTGATGGGATCACCTGCTGGCGACAGGGTGCCATGTTCTTTGAATTTTACCTTGTTCTGGATCAAGTAAGATAAAGAAAAAACCATTTAAATGTGAATTTTTTGCGTAAACTGAGACATGCATTGTAAATATCATTCAAGCATTTCAGAAATACCACCTTCGTTGTGGAACCGCCTGTTTGACAGTGAAAATCCTTTCGTACAGCATGCCTTTTTACTGGCGCTGGAGGAAAGCGGTTGTGTCAGTGCCCAAAAGGGCTGGTGGGCTCAGCATCTGATGCTGATGGACGATGAAAACCAGCCGTTGGCAGTCATGCCGTTGTATGCAAAGAGCCATTCCTATGGTGAGTTCGTGTTTGACTGGGGCTGGGCCGATGCCTACGCCCGACACGGGCTGGAATATTATCCGAAGCTGATCACCGCAATTCCTTTTTCGCCGGTTGCCGGTCCCCGCGTTGGAGTGTTGTCAACTGCCGTGGTAGGCGAGGTATTTACGGCCTTGCTGAATGCGGTGCACCAGTTGGCGGCGTCTGGTAATTTTTCAAGCTGGCATTTGTTATTTCCCGGACGGCGGTTGCAACAGGCCCTGGCGGAGAAGAAAGATGAAGGTGCTTTTCTGCATCGCGAGGCTGTGCAGTTCCATTGGTTTAACCGCGATTACCGTGAATTCAATGATTTTTTGGCCAGCTTGCGTTCTTCGCGACGTAAAAATCTAAAGCGGGAAAGACGGCTGATTGCGGAGCAGGGCGTTAGCGTGGAAAGGAAGACCGGTGCGGAAATCTCCGATGAGGAATGGCAAGGTTTTTACCACTGTTACATGGCCACCTACCGCAAACGCAGCGGTCATGACGGTTATCTCAATCGCGATTTTTTTGATCGTTTACGACGCACAATGGCAGCGCAACTGATGCTGGTGGTCGCCCGTTGCGACAATCAGATTGTTGCCTGTTCATTATTTTTGTATGACAGCAAACGGCTTTACGGACGCTATTGGGGTGCCTTGCAGGATATTTCCTGTTTGCATTTTGAAGCCTGTTTTTACCAGGGTATCGAGTTTTGTATTGAACATGGGCTTGAGGTATTTGACCCGGGCACCCAGGGTGAGCATAAGTTGATGCGTGGTTTTGAACCGATTAAAAGTGTCTCCTATCACTGGATTGCGGACAACCGTTTCCGGGTTGCCATTGCAGAGTTCCTCAACCATGAAAAACGCAGTACAGACGCATACCGGGAACAGGCGGAAACCTATCTTCCCTATAGAAAAGACAACTCATAACTGGAGTACAGGGACCGGTACCAGCTCATTCGCTGGCGGTCTGAATACCAGCGGGTCATCGTAAAACTGCCTGTCCTGTTTTTCGCTGTGCCACCAACCGGGAATACCCGCAAGTGGAAATGGCGCCAGCCAGGCGGGGCTGGTCAGGCATTTGGCATTATTTAATTGTTCAGCAACTTTTTTGTCCAGAAAAACCAGCTGATCTTCACGGGTTACTTCAAATTGATCCTTGCTTATATGCACCAATATGGCCTTAGCAGTCATGGCCTTGTATGGTGACAGGTATTTTTCCAGCATCGCGTGACCGCTGATCGTAAGTTTCATCCGGGTGGTAAAAGCATCTGTTTGAAATACCTGTGTCCAACGGCGTTGAGCCAATGCAAAGAGACTATCCATGCAGCTGGAGAACACAATAACGCCACATTCATCAAACAGGGTCAATGCGTCACGCAGCCGGCCCCTGCTACCCTTTACCTGTTGGGAAAAGGCATGAAAGTGCAATGCATTCATTGCGGTTTTAATATGTGGAAACCGCGCCCAAACCAGCGCATTGAACAAATCGTGCCAGCTATCCGGACGCGTGCTGACCTGTCCGGTGGTGTATATCCGGTGCTCATAAGCATCATCGTCAAGCTGGCTGCTGGGTACAAAATGAATGAATTTTCCGCCTTTGGATTTTAAGCCGCCGGGCAGCAGGGCATTGAGCTGCTCACAGGTTGGGAAGTCCCGGCCCTTGATGCGTTGCAGAAAGGGCAGATAGTCCTGCCAGTATGGCAGGCCGGCTTCAAAGTGTGTCTTTGATAGCCTCACTGAGGATTTCCAGCGCTGTCTGGTCGCAGGGTGGCAATTCGGCCTCACTTTGCTTCAGCGGGGCAGTGCGGTCACCCCAGCGGAGCAAACCGGCGGCGCGTGTCAGACCGGCACCAAATGCGGCCAGCAATATACGGTCTCCAGCCTTGATACGGCCGGCTTCAAGGGCCTCGACCATGGCTACCGGAATGGTGGCGGCAGAGGTATTGCCGTAATTCTGAATATTGACCTCGACCTTGGACATGTCCACTGCCAGGTGTTTTGCCAGTGATTCAATAATGCGCAGGTTAGCCTGGTGCGGAATGATCAGGTCGATGTCATCATCGGTCAGTCCCAGTTCATCCAGTACGATCCTGGTTTCGCGGGCCATGCCTTTGACCGCACGCCGGAATATTTCCCGGCCATCGAAGTGGTGTTCCAACAGGTCGTAGTCTTCAGCGTAGCGGTTCGCAGCAGTGCCAAAACCTGGCAGGTGAAGGGCGTCCGCGGCCTCGCCTTCACAACCGAGGTGGGAATACAGCAGACCCGACTCCTCATCCGATGGTTCAACTACGACCGCACCGGAACCGTCACCGAATAATACGGCGGTATCACGCACAGACCAGTTCAGGAACCAGGTAACACGCTCGGAGCCAATGATAAGCGCCTTTTTATAGCCGCCCGAGCGGATCATCGCGGTTGCGACCGACAGGCCGTAAATAAACCCGCTGCAACCGGCGTTCAGATCGAATACTGCGGCATTGGTGGCGCCGATCTTGCGTTGAACGTGGGCTGCCATGCTCGGGATAACGGTATCGGGTGTACAGGTGGCGACAATTAACAGATCAACGTCTTCAACATCAGCATCTGCTGCAGCCAATGCGCGTTGCCCGGCGACCGTCGCCATATCGCTATTGGGAACATGTGAAACACGGCGTTCTTTGATGCCAGTGCGAGATCTGATCCACTCATCAGTAGTATCAATGATGCCGGCAATTTCATCGTTGGTCAGTATTGCCGGTGGAACGCATTTGCCCCAGCCGGTGATGGCAGCATAATCAGCCATGGCTCCTGTTGTCCTGATTGGGTAGGGTGGTGAGACTAGCAGCGACAACCATAAAACTCAATCACGGGCTACATATTGCGTCACGGCTTGCTCAATGCCCGCCTGCGTCAACGATGAAATACAATCACCTGTTCTGCGGTCATCTTTCCCTGCGTTAAACTGTTAACCTAATCTGATTGCACGATCGAGGGAGGAAAGAGCCATGAGTGTCAGGCAGGGTTTTGCGTTTCTGAGTGTAGTATCGTTATTGTTGATTGCAACGTGGATGGCCTACTGGCCCCCGGCTAAATGGTTGTTTATTCCTGTAATAACAATAATTGCGCTGGGTATCTACGACATGCTTCAGCGCGGGCATACCATTTTGCGGCTTTATCCCGTCATCGGGCATTTCCGTTTCCTGTTTGAATCTGTACGCGCGGAAATCCAGCAATATTTCGTGGAGTCGGATACCGATGGTCGTCCGGTCAGCAGGGAATTCCGCTCACTGGTCTATCAGCGTGCCAAGGGTGTCAGGGATACACGGCCGTTCGGTACCATTTTCGATGTTTACCGTGATGGTTGCGAATGGATCAATCATTCCCTCGCGCCCAAAGAGGTAACTGATCACGACCCCCGCATCATTTTTGGAGAAGGTGTGTGCGCGCAACCGTACGCGGCATCACCATTGAACATTTCTGCCATGAGTTATGGTGCATTGAGCAAGAACGCCATCATGGCATTGAACAAGGGTGCGAAAATGGGTGGCTTCGCGCACAACACGGGTGAGGGTGGCCTGAGCCCATACCATTTGAAATATGGTGCCGACATAATCTGGCAGATCGGCACGGGGTATTTTGGTTGCCGTACAGAAGAGGGTGGTTTCGACGCCGATAAATTCAAGCAGACAGCCTGTTTGCCAAGTGTCAAAATGATAGAGATCAAACTGTCACAGGGTGCCAAACCCGGTCATGGCGGCATCCTTCCCGCCGCCAAATTAACCAAGGAAATTGCTGCGATCCGTCACGTGCCGATGGGTCATGATGTGGTTTCCCCGCCTGCGCACAGTGCATTTGATTCACCCGCCGGTTTACTGGAGTTCGTGGTTCGGCTACGTGAATTATCCGGTGGTAAGCCGGTGGGGTTCAAGCTGTGTATCGGCCGGAAATCCGAATTCCTCGGAATCTGTAAAGCCATGCTGGAGACCGGAAATACACCCGATTTCATTACCATTGACGGCTCGGAAGGTGGTACGGGTGCGGCACCGATCGAGTTGACAAACTCGGTTGGCACGCCGTTACGGGATGGCCTGGTATTCGTAAACCGTGCATTGCAGGGCACCGGCCTGCGGCACAGGATTCGCCTGATTGCGGCCGGCAAGGCCATATCCGCATTTCATGTTATCCGTTTGCTGGCGCTGGGGGCTGATACGGTCAACGCGGCGCGTGCAATGATGTTTGCCCTTGGGTGTATTCAGTCACGCAGTTGCAATACCGATAAGTGCCCGACGGGTGTTGCCACCCAGGACCCTGCGCGTTACAAGGCCCTGGATATTGAGCTTAAAGGTCAACGTGTGGCTAACTACCACAAGGCGATGATCGAAAACCTGATGGAATTGCTTGCCGTTGCGGGTCTGGAAAATCTTGCAGACCTGGAGCCCGCCCATATCCACCAACGGGTCGGGGGAACCGTGGTCAGGCATTATGATGAAATGTATCCCCCCATTCCGGACAACTGTCTGCTGGATCAAAGCGCCTGGCCTGATAAATGGAAGGATACATGGCAAAAGGCTGATGCCAACGCCTGGTAGAGACCCGGAAAATTTTTGCCGGGTTCAGCCTTTTTGCGGTATTTCTACTTTGCCCTTGATATTGCTTGACCTGATGTCGCCGCTGCCATCCTTGAGGACGCGGAAATCACCGCCGACATCCCTGGCGCTGATATCACCGGATGAGTCACGCTCAACCACGACGTTTTCGCTGACATGCGAAACACGGATGTCACCGGAGCTATCCTGCTTGATTAGCACCGATCCCTTGATATCACGCGCATCAATATCACCGGAACTGTCAGCTACGATGGTGAGGTCACCATTTATTTCATCAATATCGATGTCACCGGAGGAGTCGCGAATCGAAACCGGACCCCGGGCATCCTCGATATCGATGTCCCCTGAGCTATCCTGAATCTGTGCGGAGGCAGTGTTCTTCAATGACATATCGCCGCTACTGTCTTTGATTTCGAGTGCCAGTTCCTGTGGAACCTCAATATGCAGATCAAGCCAGGCATAACTGTTGCCGAACAACGACCAGTCATTACCGCTGGCATCGGGCAGGTTTACATTTATCTGCGCGCGTTGGCCGGTCGAGGTGCTCACGCCGGACTCTTCCAGCCAGGATTCTTTTGAAGCGCAGGCTTTACCGTGAATGACCGCTTGCGCGGATCCGGAAACCCCGACAATATCGAGATCACCCGCCGCCGCGGATATGGCCAGCACATCGCTCGCAGATACATCCAGTGTCAAATCAATATCCTTTTCGAACTTGCACCCGTCAGCGGAAGCCGAAGTGCTGAACTGGTAGAGCAACAGGCCGCTCAGTAGCAGTGCCCAAAAGCGGATTGGATATGTCATGGTTGTTCTCATTACCCTCTCTCCTGGTATTTACAAGGATTTCGTATGGATATATGCAAGAATAAAGCCAAGCAGCAGTTTGACTGCAAATGTGCGCTATTTAATGCAATTCCAATACTTGTGACGTCCTTACAAGTCAAATGGTTACAGATATATTGGTATCGTATGCAGCGTAATGTGCGAAATTCACCAATTGAGCGGCAGATTCCGCCAACCGGGTCCTGGCAATTCAGCAGAGCGCTCTTGCCGCGATCAGTAAAAAATCGTCAGATCCCGGTGCAGGCAGGTGATTTCAGCCGGCGTGTGGCCACAGAATTCACCATCCGGGGCCAGCAACAGGGATGCCGGTGACTGAATGTTGATGTGTGTGGCTTTGTGGGTGGAGATTTCTTCGTAATCGACATGTCGCCCGGAATAGATGCTGGGAAAGAGTTTAAGCAAGCGACGGCGGGGCAGACGTTCCAGTATCGTCACATCCAATAGCCCGTCATCAATGACTGCATCGGGTGCGATCAGGAAATGTGTGCCGGTAAAACGGGTATTTGAGATGCTGACGAGAATATTTTCACGCTGTAACGCCTGACCATCGATTTCCAGCCGCAGCGGATAACTTTTCAGTTTCAGTACCTGCCACAATGTCGCCAGCGTATAGGCCGTATTGCCGAAGAACTTCAATTTTTGCGCTGTTTTACCAGCATCCACAAAAAAGCCCATACCGACAATATTCAGAAAATAATAGGTCCTGTCCACGGCTTTCACATGACCGACATCCACTTTCCGTGTCCGTCCCCGGTGCAGCAGATCGATTGCATCGTGCCATGCACCGGGCTTTAGATCCAAGTCACGTGCAAAGGCGTTGCCGGTCCCAATGGGTAACAGGCCAAGTGGTATGCGCGCGGATTCCGGGTGCGTGTAGAGACCGTTCAAAACCTCGAAGACCGTGCCATCGCCACCGGCGGCAATAAGCCCGTCAAAGCCCGCAAGACTGGTATTTTCCACCAGTTCGCTGCCATGGCCCGAATGCGTTGTCGGCAGGAATTTCGTAGTGATCCCCAGGTTCGCAAACCGCGCCTTGATATCCGCCAGTTTCCTGACCGAACGGCCGTATGCGGCATTGGGGTTGAAAATAATAAGCAGTTTCAAGTGGGCAGGTATCCATGTTCATTGTGAGCATACTGATGCAACTCATTCTATTGTAATTGTAATTTGTTTGGTATCCTTAGGAGGACAAACTGGAAGGAGCCTGGGTTTTGATAAGGAATTGGCCGCGATGAAGACGCGATTCAGTCGAAAATTGCACATAGCGTTCGCCGCAATGCTGACGATTACGCTGGCGCTGGCCTGGTATTTCTATGACACCATACAGTGGTTTGAATACGATGTGGAACGCATCACCATTGCCAACACTGTACTCAATGGTCATCGCACACTTTCCGCACAGACGGCACAGAAGATAAGCCTGATTGATGAAAGTGTTGCCAATGGTGCAATCAGCGATCTACCACGCTGGCATAATAATGTCAGGGTTATACGGATCGCCATAATTGGCATCCGCCACGCCCTCGCAGATGAAAATGCCCTGCGCAGGCTTAATAATGTAACGGATGAAATGGAAGTTCTTAACGAGATGGAAATACTCGTTGAGACCATTATCAGTTCAGGCGAAACCATCAGGACGGCACTGGATGAGCGAAGAATCGGGGATGCCCGTGCTGAAGCTGAGTATCTAAACAGCATGGGGACTGCGGAAATATTCAATGAATTGATGCGTGACGCCCTCATAGCACGAAACAATATGCTCGGGGCCGCAAATGCGGAGACCATATCCCTGGCTCATTATATAACCGGTGTGCTACCCCTGTTTATGCTGACCCTGGCGGGGCTTACCGCAATGATCGCCTGGCTCTTTTCACGCAGTCTGACGCGTTCCGTCAACGTGTTGCACCATGGCGCACAAGCCTTTAGCAATGATGACCTGAATTACCGTATTCCTGAATTACATGAAAAAGAATTTGAGCAACTGGGCAAGGCATTCAATACCATGGCGCGTCAACTGGCCGATCACCGGACCGGTATGCGTGATTCCAATATCCGTCTCGAAGCCATCGTGGAAGAGCGGACGCGGGCGCTCAAGAGCAGTAATGAAATACTGGAACTCGTTGATGAAAACAGGCGCAAACTGCTGGCTGATATTTCCCATGAATTTCGCACGCCGCTGACCGTAATCCGTGGTGAGTCAGAAATTGCCCTGCGCGGCAAGCCCAAGACCAAGGCGGAATACCAGGAGACGCTGGCGCGGATCATGGAGCAGGCGGACCAGACCACGCGTCTTGTTGATGACCTGTTATTTATCGCACGTGCAGATGCCGGCGAACCGCGTTTGAAAATCAGGCCGGTTTCAGTCAGCAGCCTGTTAAGCGCCACCTGTACGGATTTCAGTGTTCGAGCAGAACAAAACGAAATCACCATTGCACAGGGTCTTGAAGACGAAAATTCCGTGGTCATGGGTGATGCGGGGCGTTTGCGCCAGGTTTTCTCCATTTTGATTGATAATGCCCTGCGGTATTCCAAACAGGGAGGTACGGTGGAAGTGAAACTTGACCGGAATGAAAAAGAAATTGTTGTGACGGTGCGTGATACCGGCATCGGACTGACAAAAGGGGAAGCACGGCAGGCATTCCAGCGCTTTTTCCGGGGCGGAAAGGCCCAGGGTCATGCACGTGGCACCGGACTGGGTCTGCCGGTTGCCAAGGCGATAGTAGAGGCACACAAAGGTACTATTACACTTGAAGGGAAACCCGGCAAAGGTGCGCTGGCGACCGTTGTTCTGCCTGCTGAAGAAAAATTAAAGGCGGTAGCATGAGAATATTGATTGTTGAAGACGAGGTACGTATTGCCGATTTTCTGGAACGCGGATTGCGTGCTGAAGGTCATTTTTGTGTGATTGCCAACGATGGTGAAGCCGGTTTGTCGCTGGCACTTGAAGGTGATTTTGACCTGTTGTTACTGGATATGATGTTGCCGGGTATGCATGGCCGCGATATATGCCAGCATTTACGTATGAAACAGATTAATACGCCGTTAATCGTTCTGTCGGCCATGGATAGTCTGGATGACGTAATCGCCGGCTTGCGGATGGGCGCTGATGACTACATGACCAAGCCGTTTTCATTTGAAGAATTGCTGGCACGAATTGAAACTGTCATGCGACGCAGTTCGGAAATTACCACTGAAGAGCAATCGCTTGTTGCCGGGCCGCTGGCGTTTGACCGTCAGTCACTACGTTTTTCCGTGCACGGAAAGGATATCAGGATGACGGCCAAGGAGCTGGCGATCATCGAGTTGCTGATGAGTAATCCGGATACCTTGTTCAGCCGGGAACGCATACTCAGTAACGTCTGGGGGCTGAACATGGATCCTCTGACCAATGTCGTCGATGTGTATATTGGCAAGCTGCGTAAAAAGATAGATGGCGACAGAGCTGACTCAATGATTGAGACGGTTCGGGGACTGGGTTATCGCCTGAATCTTGAATAACTGTTAACGCTCGATTCACCAAGAATTTAATCTGCGTTCATCTTTGTTTCAATATCTGTTCAGCCAAACGGTCTAGTATCAAGGTGTGGTTCCTGGACACCAAATCAGTTTACCCCTTGCTGACTTCCCAAGTGTGACAGGAACCCTGCAATAACCCGACTACCGGCCACATGTTTTCATCGGGTGGCGAAGAAGACATTCAGGCTGGTGGGAAGGTGGTTGGTCACTGAACGTGATCGGACCGCTGATGCTCGCAAGGATGCGGGCAGTCAGCGATTTGAAGTTCAGCTAATCAGCCGAAGTGATAAAATCCTCACCGCTTCTCATGGATGTAGAAGCGGTGATTTTATTTGTGCTCCTTCAATGTGATAATTACGGATTCAGTATCACATTGAAGGAGCACTATTCCTCAATATCATATCGCAGATGCCGGGCGGAAAACCTTGCTTCGGCGATGTAAATCCTGCCACCGATTTCGATCGATGCCGGGGCCAGGTGAATTTTTGTAGGTAGCGGCTGTATTTCCAAGGCGATGTGTCCGCGGAAAAATTCTGCATCATCACCGGCAATCGACGTTTCTACCTTATCCACCGTCAATCCTATTTTGCAATTGGCCAGTAGCTGTGGGTTACCTACAAAAATCGATTCCAGGGGTGAAGGGTTGGTATCGATCGTCAAGCCGAAGCCGGACCAGTTAGCCGTGAGCGTGCTGTTACCTTCCTCGAAAGTGCTTAGTAAATTGTTAACCGCCGGTCTGGTGACAAACCTGTTTTTAAATGGTGCGCTCCAGGCAGCGATACAATTGGCCAGTGGACGGGCAATATTTCCGGGGCTGAAGTTGAGTTCACCGATCAATTGCAGGTCGGATATCAGTGTCATATCCAATTTCAGGCCGGTCAGATCACCCTCGATCCGGAAATTGGAGAAATTTGCGCTGAGGCTGCCATTGGTGTGGGTTTGTGCACTGACATGGGCCAGAGGAGCCCCCGGTTTGAGGGCATCAATACTGGTTTTGACGGAATTGCAGGCAGAATCTTCGAAACCTGATTCAATTTGACAGCTTCGAACGATCTGGGCGTTCAGTTGATCGCATTCCTGTTTGGCGGCTTCAGCATTAGCAATACAGGCGGCTCTGTCGGCGTCATACTTGATGTTTCGCCGGCTACGTGATGCCTCGCACAATGGGTCAATCGCTTCACTGACACAACGGTTGTTGAGTGGGTTGCGGAACAGGCAGGATGAGCAATCACGGGTATCCCGGAGTCGTTTGCACTGTGTGAGTACAGCCTTGCATACGGGTGCAGAGGGACAATAGCGATGTTCGCAAATGATATCTCCGGTATCGAAAGGTTGCAGCCTGGCTGAAAATTGCAGGGCGGAGAGCGTTGTGCTGTCAAATTCAGCGTCCAGGTTCAAATCTGCCAGCGAAGCCTGCAATACGTCACGTAAAAACGGACGTTTGACCTCGATCAAAACGATGCCTGGTTTGTCTTCAAAGATGGAAAAACCGGCGGTCCGGTTGCTGAACTCATCCTGTAAGGCTTTTAAAGTTTGCCAGGCCTGGGTCTGGTCCACACGGGTGATTATCGTTTCCGGTTCAATTGTTCGTATGGATTTGGAATGCAATATGCAGCCGGATTCTTTTTCCACCACCAGCACTTCCCAGTGGCGGGCATCACTGTGTGCTGATCCTTTGGCTGACCATGTTCTCCAGCGTTCGCTTGGTCCGACTGCCAGCTCTTCGAGTGCGACTGGTAGTCCGTCTGCAAACCAGTAGTGCATGATGATCAACGGATGCTTTGCGCCTGATATTTCAGAATAAAAATACTGGATATCAGTCGCGTCATTCATGTTCCGGGCAATCCCCTCAGGTTCGCGGTTATTGATATCCTGGACAAACGCGGCTCGTGAAACCGTGACATCTGCAGGGCAGGTTGACAGGTCCGGAATGAACGTCATATCCAGCGCAATGGTCGTAATTGAAGAATCAATCAGCATGGCGCTGTGCGCCACCATGAACACCCCCCTGAGTGGTTGCGTATGCCGGGCAGGTGATTCGCTAAAACCAGGCAAAGATGCACCGACCTGGATTTCGCCCAGCGGGACGGCATTCAATGGAATTATATTGTTGTTGTGTTCGACCAATACGCCTGCGATATCGGATTTAAGGTTCTGGAATACGTATTCACTTAGCTCCGGAATGGGTTCGGCATAGATACCGTCCTCAAAAGTGAAGTCCCTGGAACTGATCAGGAGCTGACTGAAACGTGGGATCCACTCCAACCGGGAGCCGCTAAAGTCCAGCAATATATCTCCGGATACCGAAGTGGAAATAACGTTGCCCTGTTTGTCGTTTATATCAACTATCGCATCCAGCTCAATGATTTGCCGACCAAAATTCAATTTCAATCTGCGGAAATCGTATTGCCCGGATGCTGCAGCCCGGGCTTTGATCTCAGCGATGATCTGGTCCGACAGCCAACGGTTATCCAGCCTGATGAGGGTGTCAATTTCTTCCAGTTCAAGCAATGCGAGTTCAGCGTTTGCAGCGCGCTGGTTCTGAATTGAAGCCTGGTCGGTAACGGGTCCGCCTTGCTGCAACACCGTCAGCACGTTACAGCTAGCCAGGAGTTGCATCGCAATAACCAGGCAAAAGAGACGTGTCAGCATTTTGTGCATGCTGTTCTCAAAATGTGTGTGGTAACGAAATATAAAAACAATACCCCATTTATTACTGCCTGCAGAAAGATTGGTTTAGCACAACTTCATTGTGCTAAGTGGTTCATGTAAAATCAATCATGCCTACTCACTCAAGGTTAGTTTAATGGTAAACCTGTATTTATTTCCACCCACAACCCGCGATCACCAGCACCCAGATACATTTAAATTCGGTACCGTTTTTGGTTCTCCATCCAAATTCTGGTGTGATTACATCCCAAAAACGCTGTAAATCACCTTTTACGCCGGGGTCATAGGCGAAACGGATCAGGCCGGGTGTGTATTCAAAGGGCAATTCCGACATCGGCTGGTCGAGCATGGCGATCATGTTCTGCCTGGCCGGGTAGTGAAAACCTGTTTTCAGCTCAGAAGTCCGGTGTCCGTAAGGCCGGCCAAAGAGTATGTCCGCTGCGGATTCTTCTGCTATGAATTGCCGGCTCAGGATAGCGTTTGTCAGCCGGCTTTTTTGCTGCTCGCTCATTTTTTCCAGATCACGGTCCAAAACCCGCATCCGGTGGGTTGTCCTCAGTAGTAGTGAATCACTATCAGGCTGAGCTTCAGCGATGTTTTGCAAAGGCTCGGGCATCAGTTCGGTAGCTGCTTCAGACGCAGGTACAGGATGGGGCTGGTCAGGCTCATCTGCCGGTGCCTGCACGGCGGGCGGTTGCGGGTGGAAGGTCGTCAATTGCAATTCAATTGGCTCATGGACGTCATCAAGCGGCGGCATTTGTCGCGTGATTGGCACAAGCAAAATAATGGAATGCAAAACGAGCGCAACAAACAGCGCCAGCCAGATGCCGGTCTTTTTTCCTGTCCTGATTTGCCCCCGGGCTTGTGCGCTACTTGGCATGGCCAAATGATACCTGCCGGCCGTTAAGCTAACGTTAATCGCTCAACATTTTTTATACTTGTGATAACCTTGAATCCGGTCTTTTGCATGGGGGAACAGGGTAGATGAAATTCTCGAGCCAGAAGCTTTTCACATGCCACTTCCGGGTCGGTCCCGGATACCGGATGATGCTGCAATTATTGATCCTCGGCCTGTATTCCAACAGCCTCATGGCAAAGGAAATGACGGATGCAAGGGCGCTGGTACGTGCTGCGATGGAGCACTGGCGGGGGGTGAATTCCTATTCTGAAATGACCATGACCATACACCGGGCTGACTGGGAGCGATCCATGTCGATGCGCGCCTGGAGCGAGGGTGACAAACTTTCATTGCTGCGGGTCACGGCACCGAAAAAAGACGCTGGCAATGGGACCCTGTTGAAAGACAACGATATGTGGTCGTACTCACCGAAAATTAACCGCATCATTAAAATTCCCTCTTCAATGATGAACCAGGGCTGGATGGGTAGTGATTTCTCAAACAAGGACATCAGCAAGTCCACCGACATTCTTGACCAGTACGACCACATATTGACCGCCCGGTCGGAAGCGGATGGACACACTGTTTACACCATCGAAGCTATCCCGCATGAAGATGCCGCAATAGTCTGGGGCAAGGAGGTGTTTGAAAATCCGCGATGATTTTGTATTGCTGGAAGAGCAATATTGGGACCAGGATGGTGAGTTGGTAAAAGTCATGCGAGCGCGCGAGGTTGTTGAGATGGGAGGTCGTTCGGTAGCCCGGGTTTTACGTATGGGCAAACTGGATACGCCGGAAGAATGGACGGAAATGACGGTTTCCGAAATCGAATTCGACCTGGAAATGCCGGCAGGTATTTTTACACTTTCAAATCTAAGAAACCCAAGACAATGAAAGAGATATGAAGGAAAAGCGAGAAATAAGTAGAACCTTTGGCCTCAGTTTCCGACTCGCGTGGCGAAATATCTGGCGTCAGAAACGCCGTACCTGGTTGACCGCATCGGCAATGATTTTCTCCAACGTGCTGCTGGTTTTCATGATCGCGTTGCAGTTTGGTTCCTATGACATGATGATCAATAACAGTCTGCGCATGTTCAGCGGCCAGGTGCAGATTCAGCGCGATGGTTCTCAGGATAGCCAGAAAATACGCCAGACCGTGGACAATATCCGTGACCTGGCGGGCAATATTCGCGGACAGTTCCCGGCGGCAAGTGTTACCGCCCGTGCAAGTGCATTCGTACTGGTTTCAAGTGAAGACCGGTCCTTTGGAAGCCAGCTGGTCGGGGTTGAACCGGCCTATGAGCACGGTGTGTCCACCATACCAGGGCTGCTGATTGAGGGACGCTACCTGGATGATCCGGATGCCACGGAAATCGTCATTGGCAGTGTCATGGCCCGGAACCTGAAAGTTACAGTAGGTGATGAGCTGACTTTCCGGGGTAGTGGCATGGATGGTTCATTCGCCGCAGGTGTAGTGAATGTGGTGGGTATCTTTGATTCCGGTTCCCGGGAAATTGACCGTGGCCTGGCAGAATTGCCACTGGCTTATTTCCAGGATGCTTTTGCAATGGGTGACAGCGGCCATGTCATTGCAATCTCGCTGGATGACATCAACGCGGTACCCGCCATGATCGGGCCATTGCAGACGTTGATAGCGGCACAGGACGGGTTGCGCGTGCTGGATTGGGAAATGTTAATGCCGGGACTCAAACAGGCCATACAGGCCGATATGACCAGCGCCTGGTTCATGTACGGCGTTTTGATCATCCTGGTGGCATTCAGTGTGCTTAATACGCAATTGATGTCGGTGCTGGAGCGTACCCGTGAATTCGGTGTCATCATGGCCCTGGGTATCAAACCCCGCCGCCTTGCAATGCTGGTTTTACTCGAAACCTTCCTGATGGCTGCAATCGGCTTGTTGATTGGTGTGCTGTTGGGTTCGATGGTGGCTGCTTATTTTGCGCACGCGGGTTTTGCCTATCCCGGTATGGATGAACTGGCTGCAAAATTCAATATGCCTTCGGTGATGTATCCGGCGCTTGAACCGTTTGCCCTGATGCTCGGGCCTTCCGTGGTGTTTGTTTTTTGCATGTTTGCGGCAATTTACCCGGCCTTGAAGTTGTACCAGTTACGGCCGGTTGAAGCGATGAGGGCGGTCTGATGGCATTGCCGGTAGCCGCGATGTCCACTTTGGCCTGGCGTAACCTGTGGCGAAATTACCGTCGTACACTGATCATGTTGCTGGCCATCGCAGTGGGTGTCTGGGCAATGATTTTCATGACCGCGCTATTGCGGGGTATGGTCGATAACATGGTCAGGCAGGGCATCATCGCATTGCCCGGCCACGTGCAAATCCATGCCATGACCTATCGGGATGATCCATCGGTCAGCAATAGCATGCCGGCACCATCAGGGGCTTTGCTGGCGGTGCTCAATACCGGGCAAGTGGCTGCCTGGACCTCCCGGATCAAGGTGCCGGCCATGATTTCCAGTGAACAGGACAGCCGGGGGGTTACACTTCTGGGCATTGATCCGGTGGGTGAAATAGCATTGGGTTTTGAACCCGGAGATGTTATTGAGGGAAGGTTTCTGGAAGACAGCGGCGATCGTGGCATTGTTATCGGCAAAAAATTGATGCAACGCCTCGAGACACGTCTGGGTAAACGGATTGTGGTGATGAGCCAGGATCCCGGGAATGTCATTGCCGATCGTGGTTTCAGGGTTGTTGGGGTATTTACGGCTGAACTCGAAAGCCGTGAAGAGAGTATTGTCTATGCCGGGCGTGATGTAATCCAGGGCATGCTTGGTATCGGTCCGGTTGTATCCGAAATCACCATACTCGGGCACGACTACCGTTCACCTGAAGCACTGACCGCAAGTATTCGCGATGCCGCAGGTGCCGACGTTGAGGTGCTGTCGTGGCTCGAGCTTGATCCGTATCTGAGCACCATGATGCGGGTTATGGACGGCTTTGTGCTGGTCTGGATGGTGGTGATATTCCTGGCCCTGTCCTTCGGGCTGGTGAACACCCTGATGATGGCAGTATTTGAACGTGTACGTGAAATCGGACTGATGCGGGCGCTGGGTATGCGTCCCTCGGCCATTGTTTACCAGATCCTGGTGGAATCCTTGATGTTGCTACTGCTGGGATTGCTGGCAGGGAACCTGCTGGCCATCGGCACCAATATCTGGTTAAAAGACGGAATTGATATTTCAGCGGTGTCTGAGGGTTTGGAAATGATGGGTGTGTCCGCCGTGATGTACCCGGTGATGGAATGGCCGGACCTGGTGCTGGCCAATTCGGTGGTTGTCGTACTGGGGATCATCACCAGCTTGCTGCCGGCGTGGCGGGCGGCACAGTACCGGCCGGTCGAAGCCCTGGGGAGAACATGAATAAAATTGGGAAAAACAGTATGTTAAATAGAGCGAGCTTGATCTCATGTCGGCCATAAGCTGTACCGACCTGTGCAAGTATTACCAACAGGGTGATGCGGTGATCAAAGGGGCTTGACCACGTCAGCCTGGAGATTGACCAGGGGTCTTTTATCTGTCTGTCAGGGCCGTCGGGTTCCGGTAAAACGACGCTGCTTAACGCCATCGGCGGTCTTGATTCGCTTGATTCCGGCGAGATATCCATCGACGGTGAACGTGTTGACCTGCTCGGCAAGGCCGCGTTGGCGGACCTGCGTCTTTACCGTATTGGTTTTGTGTTTCAGGCCTACAACCTGATCCCGGTACTGAGTGCACGTGAAAACGTGGAGTTTGTCATGCAGGTACAGGGTGTGGGTGCGGCAGAGCGCAAACAACGATCCATGCAAATCCTGCAGGAAGTCGGGCTCGAGGGAATGGAAGACCGCCGTCCGGCACAATTGTCAGGTGGTCAACAGCAACGAGTGGCAGTTGCGCGCGCCATCGTCAGTCAACCCAAGCTGGTGCTGGCCGATGAACCGACAGCCAACCTGGACTCACGCAGCATGGAGAAGCTGATGCAACATTTCCGTGAACTCAACCGGGTGCACAAGGTCACTTTCCTGATCGCAACCCATGATCAACGGGTGATGGCGTGGGCTGACCGGCTAATCAGTATGGAAGACGGACGGGTGATCAGGGATGAATTGCAACAAGCTGTTTGATGGCCCGGTATGCGTAACAGCTCGGTAACAATCCGACAGTCGCTGCTCCCGGCAGTCGCTGCTCTGATGCTGCCCGCTTTGGCAGCAGCCCAGGCCGGCAATACGACAGACTGGCTGTTTGGCGGTCACGGCAAGTACCAGTACATCCACACCCGGATTCCTGATGACAGCGTGTTGCAAGCTATCAGTGGCGACAACATGCAGGACCATAGCCTGGAGATTCGTTTAAAGGTTTCGGCCAGACGTGACCGGCTGGATTTCAACACCCACATACAATTAATTGCCGTTCACTCCGACACGCTTGCGGGATTTCGTGATCTGCCACAGATTATTTTCCCCGGGGCGGGCATCATCAATGACGACCGTCGCTGGTTTAACCTGAGCCATGAGCTGAGCAATGCGGGTAAAAATGCCACATTGTTGCGTCTTGACAGGATCAGCGTTGCTTATACCGGCGACAAGACGGTGCTCCGCTTTGGCCGGCAGGCAATCAGTTGGGGCAATGGCCTGTTATTCACACCGATGGATATTTTCAACCCATTTGATCCATCCGCTGTGGACAAGGAATACAAAACCGGCGATGACATGCTTTATGGGCAGTATCTGCTGGATAGTGGCAACGATGTTCAGGCCGTGGCGGTGGTGCGTCGTAATCCCGTCAGCGGCAATGTCGAGCAGGACGAATCCTCACTGGCGGTGAAGTACCACGGCTTTTGGGGGAGCAAGGAATATGATGTACTGTTGGCCGAGCATTATGGGCAGCGTGTGCTGGGCCTTGGAGCAAGCACCGACCTCGGTGGAGCCATCTGGCGTGGCGATCTGGTCTGGACTGATACGGATTCCGGATCGGTATATTCTGCCGTAGGTGGTGTCAGTTATTCCTGGATACTGGGTGGACACAACTGGACAGGATTTCTGGAATACTACTACAACGGTTTTGGCCAGTCGGGTGGGGATTATTCCGCTGCAGGCCTTGCCGGTAACCCAGAATTGCTGCAACGTCTTGTCAGGGGTGAATTATTCAATCTTGGCCGTCATTACCTGGGCACCTCGGTAACGGTCGAGGTCACACCTTTGCTGAATTTAACACCGAATGTCTTCATCAATCTTACCGACCCTTCAGCGCTGGCACAATTGGTGCTGGCCTACGATTGGAAACAGGATATCCAACTGCTGGCGGCACTGAATATTCCAATCGGACCAAATGGCAGCGAATATGGTGGTATTGATGCAGGACTACCGGGACTGTATGTTTCAACCGGTCCCTCGTTGTTTGCGCAACTGGCCTGGTATTTTTGAGCCTGCCGATATAGGTCAGCCAGCAGTTCCTGGCGCAGCATAGCATGTCAATAAGGGCGCTGGCCTTGTGTGATTATTGCGGGTTAATTTTTTACACCCATCCCTGGTAGATTACGTATACATATGTGAGCTTGCATAGTATATGCAGAGCCTGGTCAGTGTGTATGCTGAACCAGTGCTCACATTTGCAAAAGTCGATTATCGTGTGCAGTACAGTTTCGATGACACCCAGTAGCAGGCTGCCGCTGATCAGAAATACTGCGCCGCCATGAACCAATGCATGTGAAACCAGCCAATAGTACCAGCCTGGGAAACCTGGACCGGCAGTTTTGTAAATCTCGGCGTGCCGGCATTTTGACTTCGCCATGGTATCCCGCTGGAAAACATAATCACCCAGCGCATGGCCCACCAGGAACTGAAAAAACAGTGTCATTGCTTAACTCCTTGTGAATCTGCTTATTTTACACTCAAACAGACCCGATAGATTTAAGCACCCTTGTTGTTGTATAGCAGGTTAAATCCTGATTTGGTATGGGCCGCCTATGCCGCAAATATCATGAATTCGTACATCCTCATCGAAACCCTTGGGGCGAACGGACATCTCACCCCGGGTTTCGAGCAAACCGGCGCAGGCCTCCAGTGTGCGATCAGATACCAGGACCTGGCCACCATTTGTATAGGATTCCACACGAGAAGCAAAATTGACGTTGTGCCCGACGACACCGTATTTGGCGCGTTGCTCTGAACCAATATTTCCGACAATGACTTCGCCGGTGTTGAGGCCGATTCCGGTGGCCAGTTCGGGCAAGCCGGATTGACGATTCAACGCGTTGACCGCTTGCATAGCCGCCTGCATTTCGAGGGCGCAAGCGACCGCCTTCTCGGCGTGACCTTGCATTGCCCGCGGCGCGCCAAACAGTGCAAGAATGGCGTCGCCGATGAACTCGTCAATGGTGCCACCGTGGGAGATGATGACGCGGGTCATTTCAGATAAAAAATTATTGACCAGCGTAACGACTTTTTCCGGTTCGAGATGAGACGAATGGCTGGTAAAGCCCCGGATATCAGCGAACAGGATCGTAATTTCACGCCGTTCCCCACCGAGCTTGAGGCCTTCGGGTGAATCCAGCAGGGTTTCGACAATGTCATCGGTCAGGTAGCGACCGAACACAGAACGGATGAATTGATTACGCCGCTCCACTTCCTGTACCAACTGCCTGACACGGTCGTTGGCCCGCTTCATCGCCAGTTGGGCATTGACACGTGCCAGCACCACCGGAAAGTCCAGCGGTTTGGTGACATAATCATTGGCACCCAGACTTAGTGCTTCGACGATATCTTCCCTTGCGCCCTTGGCCGTGGCCATAATGATGGGTAGTTCCGTGCCGTCACGGGTTTCACGAACTTTTTCCAGCACTTCGATGCCGCTCATACCCGGCATCATTATATCCAGTAACACCAGGTCACAATGGTGATTTTCAAGCCACTCCAGTGCCTTGAAACCGTCGCAGGCTTCATCCGTAGCGAAGCCTTTTTTGGCGAGCCTGCGGGTCAACAGGTCGCGGTTGAGCTCATTGTCATCCACCACAAGGATAACTGCCTGCGCGTTATCTGTGTCCGGCAAATCCTGGCCTTGCTCACCCATCAATGGTCTCCCTTACCCACGAAAATATAAAGTATAGCGGATGGTAAAAACAATCATCCGTAAATTGTGCTAGATTTAATCAAAGCACTAAACAATTATAAAAAGGCTCAGGGGTTTAAAAAAGTTAGTCATACATTCCAAAAAACGATTGTAAATTGCCGGACGCCAAAGTCAGTCACTTCGCCGTTAACGAACCCCAAGAACTATACAGCCCGATGAACAACGAAACCTCATCACAACCGAAAAAGAAAATTCACCCGGCGCTGGGACGCTCCTACCTGGTCAGGGCGCTTGCCTACGCACTCGGTTCTCTGCTGGTTGTCAGCGCCTTACCGCCGGAGAAGCAATGGGTTATTCCCCTTGTGCTGTTTTTCGGGTTCATTTACCCGACGCTGTTCTACCAGCTTGCCATCCGCGTGAAAAACACACGGCTGATCGGATTGGCAGCCTACCCGGTCGACGCACTTCTGTGGTCGCTGGCCATCATCGCCACGCACTATTCCATCGTGATGCTGCTCCTGGCACCACAACTGGCAATAATTTCCTCCATACTCATGATCGGTTTGTGGCGGGGACTGATATCGCTGGCCGTTATGGTAAGCGTTTTGCTGGCAGGTTTGCAGTTCCTTGATGCGGACCTGACCGGGCAGTTTTTCTTTGCCCAGGGGCTTTATGGTGCGCTTTTGACGCTGGGGTTCATGTTCTACATCGCACTGCAGGTCAACAAAACGACTCGCGACTTTGTCAACGCCCGGCACCAGTTGCAGGACAAGAATAAGCAAATTATGGCGCAGACGGAGCAGCTGGCTTCGATCAGTGAAGTGGCGCAACTGGTGAATTCGACGCTGGATATCGACGAGGTCATGAAGACCATCATGGAGCGGCTCAACATTGAATTTGACTTCACGCTGATGGCCATTATGTTTCTCGACAAGGAAAGAAAATCACTTTATCTGGATCGTATTCGCGGCGATTTTCCCGATGAGCTGATGGATTTATTGCAGGGTTTGCATATACCCCTGACAGAAAAGGAAAGCGCATTTACCATTACGATTACCAGCAAGGCGCCCCACTATCTTGCTGATGTGTCTCGCGACAAGGGTGCTGCCGAGGGTGTCAGCGCGGAGATATACCAGCGAATCCCCGCCAAATCTCTGATTACATTTCCACTTATTAAGGACGACGAAGCCCTGGGTGTACTGGTTTTTGCCAACACCGAGAAACATTTTATCCTCAAGGATGAGGACATCAATCACATCGGGCGTTATGTCACCTATGTCGTCAGCGCCCTGCGCAACGCCAGTGATTTCCGTGAAATCCAGCAGGCACGCGCTGCTGCAGACAATGCGAACAAGGCCAAAAGCCAGTTCCTGGCCAACATGAGCCACGAGCTGCGCACGCCGATGAATGCCGTGATCGGCTACAGCGAAATGCTTGAGGAGGAGGCCGAGGAACAGGGTCTTGATGATATGATTCCCGACCTTCAGAAAATCCGTGCGGCCGGCGGCCACCTGCTGGAGCTGATTAATGACGTGCTGGACCTGTCGAAAATCGAAGCCGACAAGGTTGAACTGAACCCTGAACACTTCAATGCCAGCGGCCTGTTGGTGGAAATCGAAGCCACGGCCATGCCATTGTTTGACAAGAACAATAACCGCTTTGAACATGATCAAATAAATGAACTTGGTGAAGTTTTTCTTGACCAGACCCGGTTAAGCCAGGTGATACTCAACCTGCTGAGTAATGCAGCGAAGTTCACCAGGGAAGGGCTGATCCGTCTTAGCGCTGAACGCACAGCGGGCTGGCTTATTATTAAGGTTATTGACTCCGGCATTGGCATGATGCCGGAGCAGCTGGAGCGCATATTTGATCCGTTTTCCCAGGCGGATGCATCCACCACGCGTAAGTTCGGCGGAACGGGTCTGGGTCTCAGCATTAGCCGTAAACTCTGCGAATTGATGCGGGGTACACTGACGGCAGAAAGTGAAAAAGAAGTAGGGTTCGACGTTTACGATCAAAATTCCCACGGAACGCGGGGATGACCAGATAAATGAGCTCTCATCAGACATTGTCGGGACTCGAGAGTTTGCAGAACAGGACCAGACGGGCCATTGCATCCTCGTGATCGACGATGACGAGAATATTCGTGATCTGATGCAGCGGATGCTGACCCGCGAAGGTTACCGCGTGGTTACTGCGGCTGGTGGCAACGAAGGTATAAAACTGGCTCGTCAGATCAAGCCCAACGTCATCACGCTGGATGTATTAATGCCCGATCAAGATGGCTGGTCGGTACTGGGTCAGCTGAAGTCCGACCCGGAGCTGGTGGACATACCGGTGGTAATGCAAACCATCCTGGACGAGTCACGCAAGGGTTTCATGCTCGGTGCCAACGAATTTCTGACCAAGCCTATAGATCGCGCCCGCATAATCGAGGTGATCAGGCGTCTGGACCACCAGGCCGAGCGCAAGGCACTGGTAGTGGAGGACGATGAAGATACACGCTCGCTCATCGTAGACTGGCTGCAAACCGAAGGCTGGCAGGTTAATACTGCCCGCAACGGCGTGGAAGGTGTGCAGGCTTATTTGCAACCTACCCCCGGGCTCATCACCCTCGACCTGAGGATGCCCGAAATGGACGGTTTCGAGTTTCTCGAGCAAGTCAGGCAACATCCACAAGCCGCCGAATCATCGGTTATCGTGGTCACGGCCAAGGACCTGACATCGTCGGAACTTGAGCGCCTGAACGGTGGTGTACAGCGCATCATTCAGAAAGGTAATCATACGAGCGAGGGAATACTCAAGGGAAATCAAACGTCATCTGAACTGAAGTTCACCGGAAAACAAACCATGCCAATCATTCTGCTTGTAGAAGACAATGAACTGAATCGCGACATGCTGTCGCGTCGCCTGGCACGCAAAGGCTTTGACCTTGAGTGCGCCATCGACGGCAAACAATGCATGGAGCTGCTGGCATCCAGGCGACCGGACCTGATCCTGATGGACATCAATCTTCCCGGGCGTGACGGTTACGAATTGACCCGGGAAATCAAGGCCAATCCGGATACAGCATCGATACCGGTTGTTGCGCTGACAGCACATGCCATGAGCGGTGACCGGGAGAAATCTATTGCCGCCGGTTGTGACGATTACGATACGAAGCCGGTGGATTTGAAACGGCTATTGGAAAAGATCAACAGCCTTCTGGAACATTGAATATGCAAAATCAAAATGCCATATGTCCGAGTTTCCGCCTGGTATGGATTTGCTTGCTTTTGGCTCCTGCCCTTGTCGTGGCGCAGGACAGCAGACAGCAAGCAGTATCCGCACTGGGTCGCCTGGAGCCGGATGGCGGCATTATCCGGGTCGCCGCACCGTCTACACCGCAGGCCGTTTCCGGTTCGATACTGGCTGAATTGCATGTCAGTGAGGGTGATTACGTCAAACAAGGCGACCTGCTGGCTACCACAGATTCAATGCAGCTAATGCAAGTTGCACTGCGCCAGGTAGAGACTGAACTGGAGCTGTCCATACTCGCTTCTGAGGCGGAACAAAGCCGCGCCGATGAAGCCTGTGTGCTGGCGAAAGTTGCAACGCGCGAGGCGGAACGCAGGGTCAACCTGCTGACGCGCAAACTGTCTTCCGAAGAGGAAACGGAGCAAGCCCAGGGCATTGCTGAAGCGAGAGCGGCTTCATGCACGGCGGCGCAGGCTAACACGCGTGTGGCGAAATCCAAAATCGATGTGGCGCATACCCGGGTTGCTTTTCAAAAGGCGGAGCTGCAACGCACCTTCATTACCGCCCCGTTCAACAGCCGGGTGCTGGACATACTGGTCCAGCCAGGCGAATTCATAGGTTTAACGGGTATTCTCGAACTGGGCCGGGTCGACCGAATGTACGCGATTGCCGAAGTGTATGAAACAGATATAGGGCGCGTCGCAATCGGACAAAAAGCCCAAATTTCCAGCGACGCCCTGGCTGAACCCCTGACTGGACAAGTGGAATTCATCCACCTGAAAGTGGCCAAGCAGGATGAGATCGGCACCGACCCGGCAGCACGCAAGGATGCCCGCATCATCGAGGTTGATATTCTCCTTGATCAACCGGAATTGGCAGCCGCTCTGACCAATCTGCAGGTCGACATTGTCATCGCTAACTAAATCACCGGTGGCGGACTAATGCGCACTCCGCTTGGCTGGATGCAATTGCGCCACAAGCCGTTGCGCCTGGCGGTTGCGTTGCTGGGCATAAGCTTTGCAGTGCTGCTGATCATGATGCAGTTGGGTTTCCGTGCGGCCCTGTTTGAGAGCGCAGTACGCTTTCATGAACGACTGAACTACGACATCGCCCTGTTCAGTCCAGACAGCGTATTCATCGTGCGGCCGCAGCCGTTTTCCATCCGGCGTCTGTACCAGGCCCTGGGTGACGAAGCGGTCACAGACATTTCACCCGTATACATATTTCCCGCTGTCTGGAAAAATCCCTGGAACAACGCCCGGCGCAGTCTCAGCGCCTATGGTTTCAACCCCGAAGATGAATTGCTGGACGCTGACGGTTTCAGCGAACACCGCCACCTGCTAAAACAACAGGACGTGGTTTTGTTCGATGCTGCCTCACGACCGGAATTCGGACCGGTTGCCGAGACCATTACCGCGGGCAACCGGGTGATCACCGAAATAAATGATCGTGAGGTGGAGGTCGTGGGTCTCTTCCGGATGGGCACCTCATTTGGTATCGATGGATCCATCATGACCAGCACTGACAACTGGTTACGCCTGTTCCCCGCAAGCCCCCGAAATGAAATTCAGTTGGGTCTGATCCGTTTGCGGGAAGGTGCTGATCCAAACCGGGTGCGTAACCGTTTGCGTGAATACCTGCCCAAAGACGTGCTGGTGATGACCAAGGCCGACTTCGTGGAACGTGAACGTAACTACTGGGACACAGCCACGCCCATCGGTTACATCTTTGCCTTCGGCGCCATTATGGGTTTTGTCGTCGGAGCCATCATTGTGTACCAGATCCTGTTCGCGGATGTTTCTGAGCACCTTAACGAATATGCCACGTTGAGAGCACTTGGGGTATCCGAACCGTTTTGTATCGGGAATCGTCATTCAACAGGCCATTATCCTGGGTGTGCTTGGTTATATACCCGGTGTTCTTGCGGTGACCTGGTTGTACGGAAAGGCAGCAGCTGCCACCAGCCTGCCACTGTACGTCACCACTGACCGTGCCTTGACAGTATTTATAATGACATTGACCATGTGCGCTATTTCCGCAGTGCTTGCCCTGCGCAAAGTGCGGCGCCTGGACCCGGCGGATGTATTTTGATGAGCAGCATAGCCCCGATCAAGGTCAGTGGTCTGAACCATGCTTTTGGCAAGGGTGACTTGCGCAAACAAATTCTGTTTGACATCACCACCGAGATTCCCAAGGGCGAGATCGTGATCGTCACCGGACCGTCGGGCTCCGGCAAAACCACGATGCTGACGCTGGTCGGCGCCTTGCGTTCGGCACAAACAGGCAGCATCGAGGTACTGGGTGAACAGTTGTGTGGCGCCAAACCACGTACGCTCGAGAAAGTTCGCAAACAAATCGGTTATATCTTTCAGCAGCACAACCTGCTGGGGGCACTGACTTCACTGCAAAACGTTGAATTGGGGTTACGCGTTACCGGACGATTCAGTCGCTCTGAATTGAGACGTCGTTCTACAGCCATGCTGGAAGCGGTTGGCCTGGGTGACCGAATGCACTACAAACCCGGTCAACTTTCCGGCGGTCAACGCCAGCGCGTCGCGATCGCACGGGCGCTGGTGGGCGAGCCCGCCATGCTTCTGGCCGATGAGCCCACCGCTTCGCTGGACAAACAGTCCGGCCGGGATGTAGTGGAACGCATGAAAACGCTGGCCAAGGAAAAAGGCACCACCATATTGCTGGTCACGCACGATAATCGAATTCTGGATATCGCAGACCGCATCGTGCATCTGGAAGACGGCCGGCTATCTACATTTACCGATGCCGTGATTGCTAATAATCAGCGCATGATGCAAACGCTGGCAGATAATCGCAACAAGCAACCCCTTGATGACATGATTACTGCACTTGACGAACAGGGTTTCAAGGCGTTATTGCAAGAGATTACCAACGATTCACAACGCTTCCAGGAAGCCACATCACTGGCCAGTGATGTGGCCTTCAAGAGCATGTTGAGACAGGGCTTGTTTGCCTTTACCCGTAAACTCGGGCAGTTGCTTAACGCCGACCGCGCATCGCTTTTCATCGTGGAGAAGGATTCATTAGTTCTCAGGGTTGCGGAAGACCTGGAGGACGTGGGCGAGGTTCGCATCCCGTTGGGTAGCGGTATCGCCGGGGTGGTTGCGCAAAGTGGCGAATCAATCCGTATCGAGGACGCCTATGCCGATCCGCGCTTTAACCAGGATGTAGATAAGCAGACCGGCTATCGCACACGTTCGATTCTCAGCTTGCCGGTCAAGAACCATGACGGAAGGGTGTTTGCAGTGGCCCAGCTTTTAAACCGCAAGGACGGACAACCGTTTGACCAGGGGGATGAACAACGTTTTGCAGACTTTATCCAGTCTATCGGGGTTATTCTGGAAACCCTGGAGGGGCTGGACGTCAGCAAGGCAACTTCAGGTCGCCAGATCGTGTGACGGAATGAATATCGCTGATCATAAAGTCCGCAGCATCATCGAAAGCTATTTCGAACAGGAACTGCACCCGCAATTGCTGGAGCAACTTGAAACGCGGGTGTTGCATGGAGGTGACTGGCTATTCCGGCAGGGTGACGCTGGAGACTCGCTTTATTTCCTCGTACGTGGTCGTTTACAGGTCTGGATTGAAGCGGAAGGTGCCGATGGACAACCCCGTCTGCTGGGCGAAGTAGTACCCGGGGAAAGCGTCGGTGAAGTTGGCCTCATTAGTGGCGAACCGCGCAGCGCGAGCATCCAGGCCATTCGCGACAGCCTGTTAATACGCATTAACCGTCGCTCGTTTGAAAACCTTGCCGAACGTCATCCTGCGCTGGTGATGAAGCTGGCGGGTAATGTGGCAAAAATGCTGCAGCGGCAAACGACAGCAACAGCTCGGGGGACCTGCCCACTAAAGACCATTGTGCTGCTGCCGCTCAGCAATGACCCGAAAATTATTCAGTTCTGTGACGAGTTTGCGCAGCAGTTTGTAGAGCAGGCATCAGTTGTGCAGGTATCGCCGGAGAACCTGCCGGCACTTGATGCTCCCTGTTACCCAGCTCAAAGATGGAGAAGATATCCCCGACAGGCTTAAAAACTGGCTATCCGATCTGGAAGACCAGTATGAATACGTGCTTTACCGGTGCCCGGCCGGAAACAGCCCCTGGTCGCGCTTCGCAGTACGCCAGTCAGATATCGTACTGATGGTGGCCGATGCCGACAGTAGCCCGAACGATGTGGTATGGGAACCGCAGACGTTGTCAATCCGGGGAACCACAGTTGGCCGCAGAGCGCTGTTCCTGTTGCAACGTGACCGCCACGCGATTCACCATACCGGCCGCTGGCTTGTAGGCAGAAACCTCAATTTCCACCTGCATATCCAGTCAGGGCTCGCCAGTGATGTGCAACGGGCTGTGCGCGTCATTACCGGCAAAGCCACCGGCCTGGTGTTTGGCGGTGGCGCGGCGCGTGGCCTGGCTGCCATGGGTGTCTACAAGGCGCTGGTGGAGGCTGGTATCGAAATCGACTGGGTGGGTGGGACCAGCATCGGCTCGATCATGGCTGCTGTAGTTGCTGCGGGCATGTCGCCTGATGAAGCTATCAGTAATTCCCGCCAGGCGTTCAAGGTGGGAAAACCGTTCAGTGATTTCACCATCCCGGTCATGTCATTGCTTAGGGGCAAGCGCATGCATCGACTGGTCAAGGCACGCCTGGACTACCAAATCGAGAATTTACCCTTGCCGTACTATTGTATTTCCACCAACCTGGGAAGGGGGTCCAGGAACATCCACGAGTTGGGTTCATTGGTGGATGCCATCTGTGCCAGCGCGGCGATGCCGGGGGTTTTCCCGCCCGTTGTCGTAGAACAGGAACTGGCCGTGGATGGCGCCATTCTGGACAACCTGCCCGTAGACATCATGCAGCAAAAACCGGTGGGCAGGATTATTGCGGTCGATTTTTCAGCACCCATTCCGGACAAGGTGGCTTATGCGGAAACACCTTCACCCTGGGCCGTACTACGCGGCCGCTGGCTGCCTTTTGCGCGCCGGTACCGGGTGCCTGGGTTAACTGCGATCTTGTTGAAATCAACCGAAACCGGAACACTGGAAGAAGTTCGTCGACTGGGCGCGATGGCAGACCTGCTGATCGATCCACATGTCCGGCAATTTGGCATGACTGATGTTAAGTCTTTTGACCAGGTCGTACAGGCGGGTTATCAAAGGGCCAATGAACTACTGAAGAACTGGCAGTGAATTCCAGGCAATAAACTTAGTCAGTGAGTGGTTTTAACCACAGCGAGAAATACCATGAACGAAATATCGAAATCTGCGTCAAAAATTGCGGAAACTGATGCGAAGCTGAGCCCTGTTGATCAAATGGATACGATGGTACTCCAGGGCTTTGCTCATTGTTGGCCTCTTTTTCTTCGCGGTGTTCGCAATACGCCAAAGCCCGGCGTCACTGATTTTCGCTATCATCATGTCACTGATCTACTATCCGGCGTCTCTATACGGCTTGAAAGCCGCCAAAAAAGGGCATGCCAAGCCTGCGATTTACATTATCATTTTTGTTTGCTGGAGCCTGGCACTGGCTATCGCAAGCCGAGGCACAACAGCGCTTCCGGCAGCGCTTCCGATGCTGTTGTTACCGATGATCATCGCACTTCCCTACGCCTCAAATCGTGATCTGCTGAGGATCGCGACGGGTGCCCTGGTAGTTTGTGCTGGAGCTGTAGCACTGACCTTGCACGGTTCCTTCCTGCCCTCCAGCCTGGAGGAAGCAACACTGGCGTTGATCATGTTGCCCAACATCATTGTGGTTACCGGGCTGGCTACCTTTGGGCTTTGGCACGTGGGTTCGCGTATGCGCCGGGTACTGGCGGAGACGGAAGTGATGAACAAAGCCCTGGCGGAATCCGAGCGCTCGCTGGAACAAAAAGTCAGCGCGCGAACCGCGGAACTGGAGCACGCACTGGCCGAGATCTCGGATATTGAGGCCATCGCGCTTACGGTCAATGTCACGCTGGATCTGGATGATGTTATCAAAGCCATACGCAGCGCACTGCAACGGGTATTCAAATTTGACAATATCAGCGTCTTTCTGCTGGATGAACAACGCCAGTGCCTGATGGTTGACCGCGTTGCCGGCATCGACCTGCCGGCGCAGGACCAGGATGTTTTCTTGCAGGAGGGGATTTCCTTATCCGAAAAGGACAATATCCTGGTCGGTGCCTTTAAAAACAATAAGTCGTTACTGATAGCGGAAATCGGCGAAGAAGACGTCCAGAAAATGTCGTCATCTGACCGTTGGGCGCATGGCATGAACCCGGTCAAATCCGTGCTCGTCTGCCCGCTGGAAATTGAAGGCAAGGTAATTGGTGTGATTAACTTTGGCCGGATGCAGGAATCCATGCGCTTGAGTTCCGATGAGATCGACCGCATCCAGCGTTACGTAACACCACTGGCAACGGGTATCCGCAACGCACGTCTATTTGATGAAACCCGCGCAGCCAGAGCAGAGGCGGTAGAAAGCAACCAGGCCAAGAGCCAGTTCCTGGCCAATATGAGCCATGAACTGCGTACGCCGCTGAATGCCATCATCGGTTACAGCGAATTGCTTCGGGAGGAAACGGAAGAGGAAGGCCACCGGCAGTACCACGATGATCTGAAAAAAATCCATGGATCTGGGGTTTTCCTGTTGGATTTAATCAGTGGCGTGCTCGATTTAACCCGCATCGAAGCTGGCAAGCTCGAACTGACCCGGTCGCGTTTTGACGTAGGTGACATGCTCGCTGAGGTTGTCACAACATCCCGCCCGCTGCTGGGGAAAAACGACAATGAGTTGAGCATGGGCGACTTTGTTGGCTTGGGTGAAATGAACTCGGATGACACCAAGGTCCGCCAAATCTTGCTTAACCTGCTTAGTAACGCAGCAAAATTTACCGAACAGGGCTTGATCAGGTTGGAAGCTAGCCGGGCAAGCCATGATGGCAATGAATGGCTCACCTTTCGTGTCACTGACAACGGCATTGGCATGTCCTCCGATCAGCTTGAACATATCTTTGAAGCATTCACCCAGGCTGATAATTCCACCTCGCGGAGGTACGGTGGTACCGGTCTGGGCCTGACAATCAGCAGAGAATTTTGCGCAATGCTGGGCGGAAATATCAGCGTGGAGAGTGATCCGGGCCAGGGTTCTGTATTCACGGTCAAGCTGCCCGTTGAAACGCCGGATAAGTAGCGGAAACCTCAGCCAAAATAGCTGATGGCCGCCCCGTTGATCAGTATGTGGACGGTGTTGTCCACGATGATAAGCAGCCATGAGGACAGGTATTTTGGCACAGCCTCATCGAAACCGGTTTCCCTGCATTCCGACCAGGGTTTGCTGCCCGGCCAGGGGTAATTCTTGATCCAGATGAGGTGACGGGCCAGGCGAAAGCGATCAATCACCATGTGGGTGCCAGCGATCACGGCCAGCGTGACGGGGTTGGTGGTGAGGAAAAGGAAAGGCAGTGTGTAGAAAATGACGTGTATCAAGGCTGCCAGCCAGCGTCGGCTTTTTTCCCTGACCATCCAAGCGCTTTGAAGAATATAGTCTCCGACAAAATGCGCAATGATCTGGTCACCAGTAATCACTTGCCATTTCTCCCACGGCTTGTGAATTGAACGAGCCGCGATGCGGAACGTATACATTATGAACTGTGATCATGTTTTTGGCAAAATTAAGCACAACTACCCACTGCCTGACTGGATTCTTTACATATATCAATGCAAAAGTATGCGCTGTGTTTGTGTGGATGAAACCACCATAATGAATCCCAATATGTATTGCGGAAGACCGCAAATAGCGGAATGATCGCCTATACTTAAATCGAAACCGGAACAGTAAATGCGACCGTGAAACTTACTTGTAAGCAAATTTGCTGCCTGCCGGTCATACTATTTTGTAACCCTGGTTTTTGAAAAACCCGAATAATGCAAAGTATCATGTACAGGATACGCAACAAACTGGCATTGCTGGCTGTTATCGTTACCGTGCAACCGTACTTCGCCAGCGCCGATACCCACACGATTGTGGTCATGAATAATTTATTCAACCCCCGTGAACTTGTTATTAAGCCAGGTGACACGGTGAACTGGGTAAGTCAAGCGCGCGGTTCCTGCGGTCCCTATGGTGGTGGGTGTTCATCGAGTGTGATGCACACGGTGACAGCTGATGATGGCTCTTTCACATCCGGTGATCCTTCTGATGATATTGTCTTTTCAATGGACTTTTATGAAACTGGCGAAATCCTCTATCACTGCCAGGTCCATAGCCAACCGGGGCAAGATGTCAATTCTTCCATGAATGGCCGTATAACTGTGCAGGCTGAGCAAACGGCGTTGCAGCTAAACGCCGGCCTCAATGATGCATGGTTTAACCCGGATACCGACGGACAGGGCTTTTTCATAACGATTTTCCCGATACTGGGCGTAGCTACACTCGCATGGTTTACCTATGACACAGACTTGCCTTCGCAGGATGAAACCGCCAATTTGGGTGCTCCGGGGCACCGCTGGTTGACTGCCCTGGGTACGATCGAAGGCAATAAATCTGTGATGACGATTTCTTTTGCCTCCGGTGGATTATTTGACACACCCACCAATATCACGCGCGATGATGGCGGCACCATTACATTGAGCTTTGAGAATTGTAATTCCGGCAGCATTGAGTACGACATTCCATCCATCGAGCGAACAGATGTGGTTCCGATTCAACGCGTAGTGGTCGACAATATTATTCTGTGTGAGGCGCTTGATGCTGAGTGAAAATCGGTCTGGTCGTTAATTAGTGCTGAGATACAAAAAAACGGCGACAATTTGCCGCCGGTTTTTTGTTAGCTACTGAACAAGACAAGCAGTGCTGGTTAACGTTTAATCGCCAAAATAACTGGTAAAGCGATATATTCAGGGGCTAGCTAGCCTTAGTTCGGGTTGGTTCCTGTTCCGCTGGGGATGGCAAGGTGTGATTACAGCTTCTGTACCCGTGGTGCTGATCTTTGCGCTGTTAACAAGGCTAAGTACAGTCATCACGAGGCCGCGAATAGCGGAACCCGGGGGCTCTTCACGCTCCCATTATCTTGAATAAAGACTCTGACTAATGTTACGGGAGACGTATTGAAATCCCGGCTTTCGCCGGGATAATGGTGCCATTTTTTGTTGTCTATTGAGTTACAAGCCAAATTTGTACATGAACCGGAGTCCAAACTCACTGCGGTCGTTGTTGAGAATGACCAGCACGTAGTCAGTTGGCAACACCCTTGCGTTGTCGTATTTCTCGTCTGTCACATTGCGGCCATAAAAACCCAGCAGCCAACGGTCATCGGGATCATGATAGGCAATGTCCACGTTGAGCAAGGTACGGCTCTTTCTGTTGGTCAGTGGCACGTTGCTGAACGGTTGGCCAAACACGTCATCGCGATAGGATACGTCCGCCCGCCACACGATGCTGCCGCCATTACCCAGGGACTGGGTAAATTCCGGGCTGATGGACGCGGTCCACTTCGGCGTCAATGGTGCAACAACAACGGGATTGGGGTCCTTTACGTCCACGTCAATGTAACCGACGGTTGCATGCAAGATGAATCTGTCCGTCGGCGCCCAGTGGCTTTCCCACTCGAAACCGGTGGATGTCTGGTCGACGATCAGGTTTATCGTATTGAATCCCGCGCCGCCTTCCTGGTCACTGATCTGGTAGGGAAGGTCTGTGTAGTCGGTGTAGAAAATCGCCGCCGCCATGCTGAGCGTATCCGTGGGTCGGCCTTTCAGGCCCACCTCGTAGTTGACCGCGGTCACGTTGTCGCCTGCGGCATAACAATCTGGATCTACGAACAGGCAGAACGCGCGCGCCGGGAACTGGCCGGACTGGTAGCCATTCTGGATGGTGCCGTACAGGTTCATGCGGTCGTTAAACTGCCAGGATGCGGCCAACTCCCAGCTGGTTTCACTCCAATCACGTTGGCCAAAGGACTCGATTAGGATCAAGGGTGGATCTAAAAAATCGAGAATGACCGGCGCAGTGTAGCCATTCTTTTCATCATCCGTGTAGCGCGCACCCACAGAAATCCTCAGGGCATCGGTGACCTGGAACCCCACATTGGCATAAATCGCATTGCTTTCCGTTTTCTGCTGGTTGATAAAAACCGCCGGTCCCCCTTCGAAATAGTTCGGGTCCTGCCGATTGCCCCCGTCTTCCTTGAAGTAGTACAGGCCGGCCACGAAGTCCCAACTTCCGTAGTCACCGAACAGTTGCAATTCAGCCGATTCCTGGTCGGCGAAGCCGGTTTCCGGATAGGTGTACAAGGTGCTTGCGACGGAATCGTCGTCCAGGCCGGTTTCGTACTCCGAACTGCGGTCGGCATAGATGAACTTCCAGGACAAAGTGTCCGACATGGCCCAATCGGCCGTCAGGGACCAGCCATCCGCTTTGTTGGTTACGTTGGAACGGTCTATGACGTTGCCGGCTCCGTCAGTATAGAAGCCACCATTGTTGTCATAGGGATTCTCCGACACATCGGAGTTGCGTGCACCGAACCCGTAAAGCCCGCCAGAGGGCACCTCGTCGATCAGTGTGGTGTAGGGCCGTAGGCCGTTGTCGCCGTCGGCCTTGTCGTAGGTGAACAGCAGCGAAAAGTCCTCGGACGGGGCCCACTTGGCGGCAACCCTCACGTTCCATTCATTGAGCTCCCCCACTTCCTTGGCGGCCTTGTGGTTCAGGAAATCACCCACACCATCCCGCCTGGTGTAACCGCCGGTGAACGACGCCGCGAAGGAGTCGGTGAACGGCTGGTTCCAGTAGAAATCACCGCCCACGCGGCCACGGGACCCGGCATTCAGGGTCACGCGCCCACCGCTTTCGTCACCCGGCTTGCGGGTGATGATATTGATGGCGCCGCCGATCGAGTTGCGCCCATACAGGGTACCCTGGGGGCCGCGCAGTACTTCTATACGCTCGATATTGGCAAGGCTCCAGTTCTGGCCGACCTGGCGGCCCAGATACACACCATCGACATAGACGCCCACACCGGGGTCGGTGGTGATCAGGTGGTCCTGCAGGCCAATGCCGCGGAGAAACACGTTGATGGACGATGTTTGACCGCCGCCGAAGGCGGTCACGGCCATGTTGGGCACATATTTGCCGATATCAGTGAGATCTACAATGCCTTGCTTGAAGATCATGTCCTCGGTAAAGGCCGTCATGGCAATCGGCACGTCATAGATACTTTGTTCGCGCTTGGTAGCCGTGACAATTATTTCTTCCAACAGGTTACTGCTTGAATCCGTATCGTTCTGAGCAAGCACCGGTACAGACGCACCCACGCCTACCGCAGCCCACATGGCGATAGCCAGTATCTTATTATTCATGGTTTCTCTCCTGATTTGTTGGGTCCCACGTGACATGCCCCACATGACATGCCCCACATTGTGTACGCGGGACCGGCGTGACGTCATTCTATCATAGGAATATAAGTGGTTTAAACGCTGATATGATTTCCCTTTGTTACAATGTACTTGTGCATATCATCGGCCCATACCATTTTTTTGCAAGACTATGAGCAATGCATTCCTCAGTTTCGAAAGCCAGCCGGGCAGGCTCATTGTCAACATCAGGGGTCAATGGATATTTGATGAAGTCCTGGCCCTGGAGGATGCAACCGCCTCGGTATTGCCTGAAGCAGGGCAGGTCGTGACCTTTCAGTGTGCAGGCCTGGAGGATATTGATATCGCCGGCGCGTGGGTTCTCTATGACCGTACCGAGCAATTGTCTGAATTGGGGATCAAATCCGAATTAACGGGTTTCAAAGCCGCGCACTTCAAATTTCTGCAGAACATTATCGATGCCGCAGCCATCCGAGAATACGAAGAATCGCTTGAGGCCCCTGAACACCCGAAAATCCTGCGCAAGACAGTGGAAAAGCTCGGACATGCCACTGCCACGCATATCGAGGATCTCGGCGAGATAGCAAGATCCATTCTTGATGGTGTGCGCAGGCCATCCCTGATCATGGTGGGTGAAACCATCAAACAGGTTTACTCACCGGTGTTCAGGCCATACCGGTGGTGGTGGTGATCACCTTCCTGATCGGTATTGTCACAGCCCACCAGGCGGCCGGGCAACTGGAGAAGTTTGGTGCAACTGTCCTCGTAGTGGACCTGGTGAGTATCTCGATTACCCGTGAGATGGGTGTGTTGCTGGCCGCCATCATGGTGGCTGGCCGGTCCGGAAGCGCCTTTGCTGCCGCCCTGGGGGTGATGAAGCTGAATGAGGAAGTGGATGCCATGCGGGTGCTGGGTCTCAACCCGAACCAGATGCTGGTTATTCCACGCATATTAGGACTGGTGATAGCGCTGCCGATTTTGACCATTTTTGCGGATATCGCCGGTATTGCCGGTGGGCGTTGATTGCCGTGGGTTCGATGGGTATCAGCCCGTTGCAATTTATCGAGCGCGTGGCTTACAGTACCGATCTGGCCGATTTTTACGTCGGTTTGAGCAAGGCCCCGGTATTTGCCTTGTTGATTGCAGTTGTCGGCACCTTGCGTGGTATGCAGGTCCAGTCCTCGGCTGAAGAACTGGGGCTGAAAACCACCATGGCAGTGGTACAGTCAATTTTCATGATCATCGTTGCCGATGCCTTTTTCGCAGTCCTGTTCACACGTTTGGGAATCTGATGGATACCATCATTTCAGTTAAAAACCTGGTAAATCAGTTTGGCAGCCAGCTTGTGCATGACAGGCTTTGCCTGGATGTGCGTCGGGATGAGATTCTTGGTGTCGTGGGTGGATCGGGCTCCGGCAAATCGGTTTTGATGCGCAGTATTCTCGGTCTGCAAAAAATAACCAGTGGCACCATTACCGTTCTGGGGCAACAGATCAGGTATCACAAACCGGGGCCGAGTCGTTGCTGGGGGGTGCTGTTCCAGGGCGGGGCCTTGTTGTCGGGTCTGACGGTGCAGGAGAACGTCGAACTGCCGATCGCGCTGCATTCAAATATGCCGGTGGAAACCCGGCATGAACTGGCCAGCCTGAAACTGTTGATGACGGGTTTGTCACTGTCAGTCGCGGACAAGTACCCGTCCGAACTATCCGGTGGCATGAGAAAAAGGGTTTCACTGGCAAGGGCACTGGCACTCGAACCGAAAATCCTGTTTCTCGATGAACCGACGGCAGGCCTGGACCCGATTGCCGCCACCAAATTTGACGAATTGATCACATACCTGCACGATAATCTTGACCTGACCATCATGATGATTACCCATGATGTTGACAGCCTGTTTGGCATTTGTGACCGTATAGCGGTGCTTGTGGATGGAGGCATAGTAGTGGGGACCATTGACCAGGTACTGGATTCTGATCATCCATGGATCAGGAATTATTTTGGTGTGCCACGCGCACAGCGGGCTCGTCAGGCAGCACGGGAATTTCGGAATGGACAATAAAAACTTCGCCGTCGGCTTGTTTGTTGCCCTCGCGTTGGCTGCATTTGCAGTCGCAACGCTGTGGTTGACAGGTAAGCAGGGTTCGGAACCCACGGTTAATTATTCGATGTTTTTCGAGAAGGACGTTGGCGGATTGATGCTTGGCGGCCCGGTATTCTACCTGGGTGTTGAAGTCGGAACGGTGACCGCGATGGAAATTGTCTCCGGTGACCCCATGCGAGTTCGTGTGGATGCAGAAGTGCTGAAATCAGCCCCCGTCAATGCCGGCACCTATGCTAGCCTGGCCTTCCAGGGCATCACCGGCATTGCAGTTATCAAATTGAACGCGGATCCTGGTAAACACGAACCGTTGCGCCGGGAAGAAGACAGCAAATACCTGGTCATTACGGTGCGTAACACCGGCTTTAGCGCATTAATGGCAAAGGCACCTAATATCGTAGACAAGCTGGATTCGGTGCTGGTGCAAATCAACCAAATTCTCGGTGCGGAAAACCGTGAATTCGTGAGCGGCATACTGGGTGACCTCGCAACCGTTAGCAGCGCGTTGGCCTCCAGAGAGGAAGCCATCAAGGAAATCCCGCTATTGCTGAACAAGGCAATTGAGGAACTTCACGTTACCCTGGTAGAGGTTAGGGAAATGGCGGGCAACCTTGAACCTGGTCTGTCGTCCACGATTACCAGTCTTGACCAGGCGACCGGCAGCCTGGCGAAAATGGCCGGGAGGATGGAGGTATGGACCGCCACCAATGACGCTGAAATGAGCGCCTTCATGGAGGACGGGCTTGGGCAGGTGCCAGCCCTGGTTGCCGACGCGCGCCGTACACTTCGGGAGATCGAAAAACTGGTAAAAGACCTGCGTGAAGATCCTTCAACGCTGATCTACAAACCCAACGAGGAAGCCGTCGATGTGGAGCAATAGACCGGTCATGAATATTATAAAGAAAGTCTTAGTTTTCAGCCTGATGATGCTGATGCTATTCGTCAGCGCTTGCAGTGGACTGACACGTAGCGATAAACCCGCAACCAAAACATGGTGGCTGAAGCCTTATACGGCTACGACACAAACATTGACCACTGATCAGGTTTTACTGGTTGCGGTTTCTGTCACTGTGGTCCCTGGGCTGGACACCGACCGGATATTGACACTTTCCAATACAGCAGAACTCAATCAGTATGCCGGCGCACGATGGGCGGATAACCTGCCTGAGTTGCTGGCATCACTGGTGAGCAGAACCCTGGAAGCATCAGGGCGTTTTGAAGTGGTATCTGATCGTGCCGGGACAAGCTCGGAGGATTGTGGTTTGCAACTGGAGTCAAGGGAGTTTTTTGCCCAACTCAGCCCATCCGGCCAAACAACCAGGGTCAGGGTTGCCATTGGTGGCAGCTATAAATGTGAGTCTGCCGAGGCTGTATCTATCACTGCGCATGTTTCCGTTCCAGTTCATGGTGATCGTATGAGTGAGATCGTTGCTGCCTTCCAGCAGGCAATGGATAGTGCGATGGAGGACATGCTGGGACAATTGTAGAGCTTGTGTCCAAGAATAGGTAACAAGGAAGCTCCATCGAAGCCACATCTTCCAGACTCGCACAATTCGCCGGGAGTTGGGCGTTCCTCCTGAGACCTTAAAAAACAGGGATGTTTTTTACAGAGCCTACACGGATGTACTTGTGGCGTGTCTCAGGAGGAACGCCCAGCTTCTGGCGAATCCCCAACGAATCCTTTAAGTTCAGTGCTAACCGAACGCCGCGACACGGGTGCCTCCCCCCTGGGACACGCTGCAAGCCCGTCCATGGGGCGCTCGGTCGCCGACGTCCTGTCGGCTCACGGTCCCAAGGAGGAGGCACCCGTATCCCGGCTTGGGTTTGTGGATTTTTGTTGGTAGGAATTACATTAATGAACTATAAAAAAAGGCCACCATTTCTCAATGGCGACCTCTTGTCTATTAGAAACTGACTTATTTTGCGTGGGCTTTATCCAGCGCCTCGCGGGTCGTTTTGCCCCATTTGGCGAATAGTTTTTTCACATTCTTGATGTGGTTTTCGCGGCTGAGTTCCTTATATTTTTCACCGATGGTTCTTTCGCCTTCGATCAGGATCAGCAGTTCGCGGGTTGTTGAATCGCGGAATTCGGCTGAAACCACGACATCACCTGAACCCAGGGTGGAGATCACATGTTCGCCATCGCTCGCCGGGGTACCGGGTTTCACATAGGGCGTTATGCTGAGCAATTCCACTTCGATCCGCATGACGTCAGCAGCAGGTTCTGACACAAGTGCGTAACCGCCATTGGTTTCAAGTTCGCGCTGCATTGCATCCAGGAATAATTCCTGAATTTCTGCCCGGTCTCCAGGATTAAATGACCATTCTTCATCATTGTCCTGTTCCCAGACTGGCTTGAGAACTTCAATGTTGTCCATATTCAAGGGCCTGACCATCACCCTGTTATAGGTGGAAAGATCGATATCCGGTTTGACATAAGATGCCGGCATGGTGTCTTTGGCCATCAAGGCGCCAGTAAATGACAACAACATCAGACCTGTGATCAGCTTTGTACCGGTGGAAATGACACGATTCATGGATGACTCCTTAACAGATAATTCAATGGTTGTACTGACAACCCCCAAAAAAACAGGCGCTAACTATAGCATGTAGAAGCGATGTTTCACTCATCAAATTCCGCCATCACCAGTTCAGTTTGTCCGCTGAAAAAAAAGCGACTCATCTTCGCTGCCGGATGCGTGTTCCTTAGCATCCGTCTGCAGGTAGGAAAGCCACGTTGCTGCCGGCCAGCATCAGTGCCAGTAGTATGCTCAGAATTTGCTGTGTATTACGCATCAATTTAGTGCATTCAGTTCAGTGTGTATCTGAAACCATTTAGGCGACCGTCAGGCCATGAATACAGACCCGCGCATCGGTACTGTGAAAATAATAATCCACCAGTTTTCCGGTGTTCTTATCGATACAGACAATGGTCGCGGGTGAAAAACCGGCAAATATCAAATCGCCATGTATTGCCAGGCCACGCAAATACAGCGGCCTCGCGGTGGCTTTGCGCCGGTTGCTGAAAAATGAAATACCCATTTCCCGCAAGGCGCGTAAGGCACTCCTTAAAACCAGCGCCTTGATACCCGGCATTTTTTTGATATCGATGGCACGAATTTGTTCCCCGCTAGCAAGATCATACTGGCGTATGACCGAGCGGTGGGTATCGTTGATATAGACCACACCGGGTTCTTCCATGATCAGGTTGTGTGCATGCTTCAGCTTGTCATCGCGAATGACAATGGTGTTGCGGGTGAGGTTGGCAACCACGCACTTTGAATGGAACAGGGCATAGACTTCACCACGAAACTCGCAGACAGCATTCAGGTGCAGGTGTGATGGCCCCCGGAACGAGGCGTTTTCGAGAAAGGTTGCCCGGTTATCGATGTTCTTGTCGATAGCCAACGGCTGCAAATCAAGCGTTTTCTGAAATTCAGGTATTTCGCGCGGCCAGTAGCCGGCTTCCAGGCTGCCATCGTCCAGGCGGTATTTGAGCACGGCATCCAGTGTGGTTGATGTCACCCACACAGATGCACCGGCGATATCGATTTCGTGCAGACCGGCCATCAAGCCATGTGATATTTTGCGCTTGAGGTTCAGTTCACGATCGAAAATATTCAGGCTGTGGTAATCGGCGGCGATGACTTCATCGTTAAACACCCGGATTCCACGGCAGCCACGTACATTGCCACGTGCATTGGGGTCATGGTCGAGTGCGGGATCGGTGGGTACTACAGGCACCTCCCGGACGATGGATTTGCTTTCCCAGTCCAGTCTGAACAGGCTGCCACCTTCGCTGACACGAGCAGCCCTGACAATGGTTCCAAAATATATATCCACCCAAGATTCCCATAATGAAATTAGCTTGCGTAGTTTAGCCGAAAGCGACGTCGTGAGAGCAGTGTCTGGCATGCTAGAATTGTCTGCCGTTTCCCTATCTGTCCGATCAGGTTTATCCGTTAATGACAATGAAAATTCACAATCTCGGTCTGCAAAATTCTGTTTTTAGCCAGTTCATGGCGGAGATAAGGGATGTAGATGTGCAAACAGACAGCATGCGTTTCCGCCGCAACCTTGAGCGCGTGGGTGAACTCATGGCTTATGAAATATCAAAGGTCCTCGAATATAAACAAATTTCGGTTACCACCCCGCTGGGCGTGTCCAATTGCAATGTTCTTGCGGAACAACCGGTGCTGGCAACCATCTTGCGGGCCGGTTTGCCGCTGCACCAGGGTCTGTTGAATTATTTTGACAAGGCTGAAAATACGTTTATTTCCGCCTACCGCATACACCATCAAAATGATGATGATTTCGACGTTGAGGTGGAGTACCTCGCCAGTCCGGACCTGGAAGGCAAGACGGTTATCCTGTGCGACCCGATGCTGGCCACCGGTTCTTCGATGGTGCTGGCCTACCAGGCTCTGCTTGAGAGAGGTACACCCCGGCGTATACACGTAGCCACGGTCATTGCCAGCGACCAGGGTGTTCGTTATGTAGAGCAGCATTTACCCGCTGACACAGTGCTATGGGCCGGCGCAGTGGATAGTGAATTGACGCCGAGGTCATACATTGTTCCGGGTCTTGGCGACGCCGGAGACCTGGCCTATGGCAGCAAAGACTAAGGAATTATCTGAACAATGATGAATGCGTTTGACCGCATGGTGAGGTCCACCCTCGGCGGTGGGGTTCCATTGACGATTTTCATACTGGCGATTGCAGCGGGAATTGCTGCTTTGCAATTCACCCCGCGTGAAGAAGAGCCGCAGATCGTGGTGCCCATGGTGGATGTATTGATCGAAGCACCGGGACTCAGTGCCGAACAGATCGAACGTCAGGTGACTACACCGGTGGAGAAACTGTTGGCCCAGATTCCGGGTGTCGAACATGTTTATTCCACCTCCAGCACCGGCAAGGCGGCGGTAACGCTGGCGTTTTATGTCGGCGAAGATCGCGACATGGTTCTGCCGATACCCTGACCCCATTCCTACGGCTCAATACCCCTTGAGTCGGGCGAACCGGTCGAGGTGGAAGCGACTGTCGCCCAATTGCTGATTCAAGGCGCGCCAGCGCTTGATGAAAAAACCGATGTCGAATTCATCCGTCATACCGATACCGCCGTGCATTTGTATGCCCTCGGCGGTTGCCAGGCTCGCGGTCTGTCCGCATTTTGCCTTGGCCAGGCTGGCCAGCAAAGCCACTTCATCGCTGTCTTCATCAATCGCCTGCAATGCCTTGAGAACTACGGATTTACACAGTTCGATTTCACCAAACAAGATGGCAGCACGGTGTTGCAAGGCCTGGAAGACACCGATCGGCACGCCGAATTGTTTGCGCTCTTTCAGGTACTGCATGGTGCGTTCAAAGGTTTCCTGTGCGATCCCCAGCATTTCAGCAGCCATACCGATACGGCCACGGTCCAGTGTTTTTTTCAAAATCGGGCAACCACCGTGTAAAGGGCCGAGCAATTGGCTACGCTTGACCAGCACATCATCAAGCCGGATGCTGGCCGCACGGTGATTGTCCAGCAGTTTTGTGGTTTCGATCGCCAGACCGCCGGCATCCGCAGGAACCAGGAACAAGGACACGCCTTCGCACGGGTCCTCGCCACTACGGGTGCGGACACTGACTATGAATGCATCTGCGACGTTACCGTCTATCACGGCCAGCTTGGTGCCATTCAAACGGTAGCCGTCAGTATCCGGTTCTGCACGCATGTTAACGGTGGTCGGTCGGTGTTGTGAAGATTCTTCAAATGCGATCGACAGCAGTTTTTCACCAGCTGCAATCTGCGGCAGCCATTGCTCACACAAATCCGCGTTAGCCGATAGTATCAGGGCGCTGGTGCCCAACAGGGCGGTGGACAGCAATGGGCTGGGCGTCAGCGTGCGACCGCTTTCTTCAAGTACCAGGCCGAGGCCGGTATAGCCGTAATCCAGCCCGCCGTACGCTTCTGGAATAATAATGGCTGCCCAGCCCATTTCAGCCATTTCCGTCCACAGCTCAGGTGAAAAGCCTTGCGTTTTTTCACTGTCCCGTAAGTCGCGTAGGTGTGAAACCGGGGCGCGATTACCCAGGAAGTCCCTGGCTGCATCGCGCAGCATGGTCTGTTCTTCGTTTAATACCAGTGCCATTATCTAGTCCTCAGCCCGGCAGGCCCAAAATGTGTTTTGCGACAATATTTAACTGTATCTCCGAGGTGCCGCCCTCAATGGAATTGCCTTTTGTGCGTAGCCAGTCCCGGGCCAGTTTGCCATCGTTGCTGGCCTCACCGGTCCAGGCCAGTGCATCGTTGCCGTGGACATCCATTAACAGGTTGTAGCGCTGTTTATTCAGTTCCGTGCCGTAGAATTTGAACCACGATGAAACGGCGCCGAGACTGACCCCGGCCTTGACCTCGTCTCGGGCCCGTTCGATGGTCAGCGCAAACGCCATTTCGTCTACTTCAAAACGTGCGATGTCTGCGCGCAGGATGGCATCATCCAGTTTGCCACCGGATTCACCAATGACTTCCATGGCGGTCTCGCCGAGTGAACTTGAGCCTGACCTTGAAAGGCCGGTCCACGAAATCATTTCGCGTTCGTGGGTCAGCAGGTACTTGGCGATGCCCCAGCCCTTGTTCAATTCGCCAACTTGCTGTTCTTTTGGAATCCTGACATCTGCGAAAAACACCTCGGAAAACGGCGACCGGCCGCTGATCAATTTGATCGGTCGAACCGTGATGCCGGGGGTCTCCATGTCAAACAGCATGAAACTGATACCCTGGTGTTTGGGGGCATCAGGATCGGTGCGTACCAGGCAGAACATCCAGTCACCAAAATCACCGTACGAAGTCCATATCTTGGATCCGTTAAGGATGTAGTGGTCGCCCATGTCGACTGCCGGTGCTTGAAGGTTGGCGAGGTCGGAGCCTGCATTGGGTTCGCTGTAACCTTGCACCCAGCGGATTTCTCCACGAATTATGGCAGGCAAAAAATTATGTTTCTGTTCTTCGTTACCATATTTGAGCAGTGCCGGGCCCAGCATGGAAATACCAAAGCTGTAGAGGGCAGGGCGGGCGTTTATTCGGCCCATTTCCTGCTTGAGGATTTTGAGCTGCTCGCGGTTCAGCCCTCCACCGCCGTATTCTTTTGGCCAATCCGGTGCTGTCCAGCCCCTGGCCCCCATTCGTTCCAGCCACAAACGCTGGGCTTCGCTCTGGAAGGTGAAATTCCGTCCACCCCAGCAGGCATCCTTCTCAGAGGCCATCGGACTGCGCATTTCTTGCGGGCAGTTGTCTTCAAGCCATTCACGAACTTCTATCCGGAACGCGTTTAAGTCTTCACTCATTGAGCAGCCTCATCAGACCATACGGTCAGGTATTGTTGTATCGGGGAAATTTATCACAGACAGAAGAATAATGTATCCCCGATGACCCGTAAGAAAGTTCTTTTTTGAAAGTTTCAGCCTGCTCCAGTGGTCTATTGGTAAATCACAATGGATGAACACGTGAATTTATTGCTTTGGTCTGGAAGTAACCTTTAACTACTGATCAACCCGCCTGATCAAAATAACCCCGCGGCTTCATGGTCGCCGGGTTTCTTTTTGCCCGGTGGGCAGGGGAGTATCAAACGGGTCCCGCATATATAATCACCGTCAATGAACACGCGGCAATACAAAAAAGGCTTTCCAATTGGCCTGATGCTATTCGTGCAGGCTGTAGTCATATACAAGGCCGCAATGCTGAGTATTGAAATGACAGCGGGATGGCAGACATTTCTGATTTTTATCGGACTGGATGCTTTCTATCTCGCATTGGTATTGCTGGTGGGTATTCTGCGGGGTTTTTCCGGGCCTGCAATCCTGCGCACAGCGCTCTGGCTGCTGCTTGTGTTTATGTCTTTCATCTACCTGGTGGACAGTTTTGTTCTGCTGGCGCTGGATGAACATGCACCCCTATTTGAGATCGGTCGTTATTCCCCTGAATTGGGTGTTGTCCTGAGTTTTTTCGATGCGACGGCTTACGCTGCGATTTTATTGTTGCTGGTCTTGATGTTTTTCGGTTGTGCTTTCACCCCGGCAGTGAAAAAAGGCAGCATTGCCTGGCTTTTTACCGTCCTGTTATTCGGTGGTCTTGCCATATTTTATGCGCCGCAGCCATTGGCGCGTTATGCCATGTTGAGTCCAACTAAATTGCTGGAAAGTATGGGTCCTCAACCTACCGCCCCATCCTACACGGCAGAGCAGACAGGGTTCTACACCGGCCTGGAACGGGAGGCGGTGGCAATCCCCGCAGCAAAGCCCGACATTATCCTGTTGGTGATTGAATCCCTGTCTTCCATCAATTCGAAAAAAACTTCAGATGGTGCTAACTTGCTCGAGGGCTTTGACAAGCTGGCAGAGCAGGGCCTGTTGTTTCGCAATTTCTTTGCCAATCACCAGGCCTCGGAGGGTGGTGTGATTGCCTTGTTGGGTGGTTACCCGCCAATGCACTTTCCGACCGCAACTCCGTACATGTTTGATGAATTTGCAATACAGCCGTCGATGACAGCCGAATATCAGCAGCAGGGTTACTTTACGGAATTCCTGACCAGTTCCGATCTTGCTTTTATCGGCTTGAATCACTATCTCGACGGCCTCGGGCTTGACCGTAGCCGTGGACGGGATGAAGTCGATGCCTTGCGACTCGCGCCACGGGTGGTGCAGGATGCGCCGTCAGATGCCCTGCTTTACGCAGAAGCGATGTTGACGGTCCAGCGCTTATCATCTGCTCAGCAACCTTTTTTACTGGTGATTGCCACCACCAGTACACATCTGCCTTATACCCACCCCGAGCAGGGTCCGGATACGCCGGAGGCCGTCTGGCGGTGGAGCATGCAGCAACTGACAGAGTTTTATCGGCAATTATCCGGGTATGGGTATTTTGAAAATGGAATTTTGCTGATCACCGGTGACCACCGTCAAATGCGCCCGCTGTCTGAAATGGAAACTGAACGGTATGGCGGCAGTGCCCGGGCACGGGTGCCATTGCTGGTGATTGGCAAGGATTATCAGCGTGGCGCAATTGATGAACGATTTTTTCAGCATTCGGACCTGTTGCGCATGTTGGGGAAAATTCAACAGCCTCAGACACGTCTTTCACCCCATCCGATCTGGGTAGAGCGTTATAACCGCAAGTATGGCCGCATCAAGCTTATTGACAGCTTGAGTGTATTTGATGAGGCAGACAATGGTCGTTACGAGCACCGGTTGAAGGTAGTAGGCAACCGCATTGAATGGCTGGCCGAAAAACCTGGGTTTGCGCGCCAGGTGGAGCTTCGCATTCATGCCCAGCGAAGTCTTCATCAGCGGATACGCAACGGCACTGAAAACCAGGCCGCTCAACAAAACCGTTGATTTATTAACCTGTCAGGTGGGCGCGTGTTTGGGTGTGTACGGTATACGGATACAGATGGTCAAGCCGTGCGGATCGGTCTGGCTTAACTTGATCGAATGCTCGGCGCCGTAAAGTGTTGCCAGGCGTTCGCGGGTGTTGCTTAGACCCACGCCATTGGCGTCCGGGATTTGACCGTCGACCAATTCACATCCGGGGCCATCGTCGCTTAGTTCTATCAGCAAATCGCCGGCAAATACCCTGGCCGAGATGCTCAGGTGTCCACCGTGTTCCGCCCGTGCGATTCCATATTTAATGGCGTTTTCGACCAGTGGTTGCAGCAGCAGACTGGGGATCAGCGCGTCTTGTGCAGTTTCTTCAATGTTCAATTGCAGCGAGAGGCGGTCCTCGAAGCGCACCTTCTCGATATCCAGGTAGAGTTGCAGGGCCTGGAGTTCTTGTTTTAATGTTATTTTCTGCAGGGGGTCGTTATCCAGGGAATAACGCAGGAAGCTCGACAGCTTGGTGACCATGCGGTTGGCCAATTCGGTATTTTGCTCCAGGACCAGGGTGGAAATTGCATTGAGCGTATTAAACAGGAAGTGTGGGTTCAGTTGGTACCGCAACATTTTCAACTGCGCTTCGTGCGCCATGGCAGCCGATTTCAGTGCGCTTTCGCGAACATCCTGGAATATGCGGTATGACTTTATCGCAAAATATAACACGCTCCAGGCCAGCATAATGGTCATGCTGGCAGTGTTGCTTTCTACAAAGGAAACTTTTGAATAAATTTCAGCCGCATCGCCCAGTTTTTCATACCAGGCTTCCATGTCCTTGGCAGTTTCTATCCAGCCATAATAAATGTAACCACGGGCTTTCAACCACAGGTAACCTGCCAGTGCGGATCCTCCGCAAAGGCCAATGGCCTGTATCCAGAGGCCGCGGTCCCACAACAAGTGGTACAGATAACGCAACGCCAGTGCTATGAACATTCCAATGATGGTAATGATTGCTACATATGCAGCATAATTGGGGGCGACATCTTCCAGTGTCATTGCCGTACGAAGATACTTGAATACGATTCCCCACAGCGCCCAACCACCCAGATGAAATGCCCAGAACAGATTTGGCTGGTTTCCTGTTATATTTTTAAATTTCACGAGGGCGATTCTACACGTTTGCCAATCTGTCGTTTCGCAACTTAACCTCCCTGTGATGCGGTTTGTCTCAAAACAGGGGTCTCAGGCCGCGGTCGGGTAAATTCTATTGCATTTTGACAGCAGCGGCGGTGCGGACTACATTGACGCCATGCACCACGATCCACAGACCAGCGGTTTTTCAACACTGCAATTACTGCTGGGCATATTGATCTTTTTTGCTGCGTCTTCTGCAGGTGGACAGACTCCAGTGATGGTTCCTGTCAATATTTTTGGTGACGGAAACCCGGACAACGGTATTGAGGATAGCCGGGAGCAGGTAATGGGCGGGCGGCGCAGGGGTATCAGTCTTGCCGATCAACGCATGAACGCGGGAACGGTCAAATGTGATGGCAGGATCCGTGGCACGGCCATGGTTGTTGATACACGTGAATTTGCCCCGGGTCTCAAGGGTGCAGTTCTCGCCAGCGCCGCGCACATACTGTATGACCTGGATAAGAAACAGCGATTCAAACGATGTGAATTCCATTTCCTGGCCCTGGGTGAACTTGCCAGGTACCAGGCAAAGATTGATCTGAATTACCTGCGCATGGGCGACTTTGATCCCGGGGAAGCAACCGGGGGTGTGGAGTTTGGAGAAGGCGACTGGGTATTTTTGTACGTGCCCAGACCCTGGAAAAATTTTGATCCGGATGAGACCCTCGCGTTGCGTGAGTTTTCATACCTGCAGACGGAGCCCTATCAACAATCCGGTGGTGAATTCAGGCTGATCGCGTTTGATTCATCTGCGCGGGTCATAAGCGTAAGCAGAAACTGTACGGTCATTGAGAGTAACGGCGATGACCTGGGTGGCGGGGCCTGGAAAGGTCAACTCCTCGATGATTGTGATTCGGCCGGCGGTGCGTCCGGTGGCGGGATCGTCGCGGTAATGAATCAAAAGCAGTATTTGATCGGCATACGTAGCGGGTCGCACTGGAGCGAGCAGGTCTATCCTGCCAATGATTATCCAGCGGGTCCACCGGATGGTTCTGTGTGGGATCGTCATACAAATACCAACTTCGGACGCGCCATCGATGCAGGTTTACTGGGTGAATTAAGTGAGTTCATTCAAGGCCTTGAAGATGAGCATGCTTTCTTCTGAAAACAATGGTTAATATCAATCACCTGAGAAACTCCTTGATATACGAAAAAAAACTGCGTACGTTTATGCTATACTTTATTTTAAGTTTGGCTGAAATTGCATCAAACAGGTCACAATTTTCGTTTGTATGGCCAAACAGGAAAAAGCTTGGCTCGGGCACAAAGTCCGGTGCAAAGCAGTGAAGCCATGTATGGCACTTCCTGGCCTCTAAAGGTGGTATCACCAGGAAAAAACAGGGATGACAGGGATAGCACGTGTAAGACTGTCAGGCAGCGAAAGCTGATTGCCCCGGAAAATAATTCCCCGATCCAAACTCTGAAAGCTTGAGTACCAGAGCTAAAACGCTGAGAAGCGGTTTAGTCCCGGTTAAATAATCAGGGGATATCAGATATGTTAGTTTATAGTGCTCTTTTCGTCGCCAGCGTCGTCGTAGCTGTTGTGATTCTTTGGATTTTCCAGTCGCTGTCGAGTGTGGGCAAGGCGGTTTACCAGGCCATTCTGCCCAGTTCCAAGGGTAATCCTGGTCCGACCGCCCATCTTGATTCACAACGACTGACAACTACAATCAATGATGTGCCAATGCCGTGGGGGTGGAAAGGTGGTTCCAATCCATCGCAAGTAGCACGCGCAACCGCTGCATCGCCAGGTGTGCCAGCGCCATGGGGTTGGTCAGGTGAAAAGAACAAGGCACGGGAACTCAAGCGTAATAACGCCCCAGGCAATCCTTATTCAACAACCCGCAAGGCTACAAATAAGCAGGAAAAAGAAAAGCCGTCGGCGTACCGTGAAGAAAGTTTTGATTTCGCAGGTAAGACTTACAAGGTGAAAAGAGCAAGAAAACTCAGGAAAACCCACCTTAAAAACATGGGCAAGCCCTGGGGTTGGTAGAGTTTCTTAACCTTGCCCGTTTAGCATCGTTGCAGACATCCCGGCAATGAGATTTTTTCGTTGCCGGGAATTTTAATACCCATCGGCACCTCCTCCACAGCCATACTTTCCTCCGGAAACGGGCGCAGCAACGCCAGCGCTTCCTGTTTTGGTGCCCTCAGCCAGCGTTGAGCCTCAAAAGGGTCGCGCAGGATGGCCGGTGAACGGTGATGGCCTACAGATTTCAGAACCTCATTTGGTTCTACGGTAATAATACTGATGCTTAGCATTTGCGTACCGTTTGCGGCCGTATACCTGCTTGCAAGGCCACACAGTAACCAGAAGGTGGCATGTAACGGAAAAACCGCGTAGGGAATCTGCGGGTGGACGCGGCTATCGAATTCATAAAACCAGGATACCGGTACCAGCACTCTGAAATCCTTTGACCAGGCACCCATGTAGGATGGTGCAAAGGGCTGATTATCATGGCGTAACCTGGCATTGGCGGTGGACAGCAGTTTGCCATCCTTATTACGGGGTAGCTGGCCTCTTGACCAGTAGGGCAGGAACGGCCAGGTGGCTTCGGTAGGACGATCGGTATCACCATCGGCGTAAATCACTGGCAGGCTTTCCCAGACCATTGAATCCGGTTCAGATTTTCGGCGCAGTCGGGACGGGGATATGTTTATTCTGTTGGCCGGGTCAGCTGGTAGAGTCTCAGGTGGTGTGAGGCTGCTAGCCCAGGCGTAGATGTCTTTCCATGCCAGGTGTGAGACCGCCGCTTTTCCGCACATGGGGGTATATTAACTAACCGAAATGCCTTTTCCCCTCAACGTTTCGTTTTTGCAATAATAGCGTTAGGTGTTTTGCCATTAAGTTTCTTATGCATTTTTTTCCTTATTATTACCCACACTGAGATCGTAAAACATAATATATCGCATAGCGTTTTTGAGGTTGTTGTATGCCGCATCACCTTCTTTTTCACGGATATTTTGCAGGGTCATTTCAACATTTTCATGGGTTGAGAAGTTTACGGGTTGATCCATAATTGAACTGTTATTTTTCTCCTCTGGATCAGCTTCTTTCGCAACTGATTTCTGCGCCGCCAAAGTATCAGTCTGATTTATCAAATCTGTATCCTTACTATCAATAGCACGGGCATTTAAAAGGGAAAAAGACAATATTCCGGTTGTTATTAAAGCGAAGAGTTTTTTGCCCATGTGTCAGTCCTTTTATTGATGTATTTGATCAAGCGTCGAGCGCTTCGACCATGTTACTTCAAGATGATTCCGTGCAGGCTGTTTTTTTTGCCAGAAGCACCTTGTAGCCGTTGTCTGCAACCAGTTCGTGACAACGCCTGAATTTCAGTAGCAGCCAGTTTTCATAGGGTAGATGTGTATTTGCGACCAAAATCAGCATGCCGCCAGGTTTGATATGATCATGCACGGATTCCAGTAATGCCATACCCAGGCGATTGTCGGCCTTGACGCCGGCATGAATGGGTGGATTGCTGACCACAAGATCAAAACTACCCTTCAATTCTGATAAACCGTCCGATCCGAGTACAGTGCCTTGCAGATGGTTGGCTGCCAGGGTTTCTTCACATGCCCTGAGCGCCAGCGCATTATTGTCTAGCCGGGTGACACGGGTCTGCGGAAGGCTGGCGGCGATACATGCACCTACGATGCCCGCACCACAGGCGAAGTCCAATACATCACCCTCCAGGTCCATTCCAGCCAGGGCATCCAGTAACAGCGCTGTGCCTGCATCGAGTCGTCCGTGGGCGAATACGCCCGGGTAGGACGTGATATCAATCTCACAATTGTTGCAATCCAGTGGCCATTCGTGCCGGTAAGCAAGCGCATCGAACGGTTGCTGATCTAATGCTTCGCTGACCTCGAACAAGGTACAGTGACGGGCATTGTCCAGCTTTCGCAATTGCCCAAAATGCAATTTCAAAATTTTATCTGCAGATTTGATCCCGGCCTTGTTTTCGCCGGCAAGCCAGAGCACACCACCCTCAGCCAGCAAACCTGCCGCGCAGTCCAGCAGCATGCCCAATAGTGCTTTCTGGCGGGGTAAACTGAGGATGATCCAATTGTAATTGGCTTCGTTTGTTTGCGGGAAAGCAGCGAATTCAACGTTTGCACCGGACTGTTGCAGGAAAGCGTAAGTACCATAATCCTGGCTGAGCAATTTCAGAGAAGTGCAGATTGCATTTACTTTTCTCCAGCTATCGTCCCTGCCGGGATTGATCCACAATCCGGCACCACAGGCTTCACGCCGGTGCAGGTTTTTTTCGATAATCTGGCTTACAGCACGCACGGCGCAGTGGTGGGCGTATCAGTTGCAGAGATGACCGCTTAGGTCATATTCGCCAGCATCACTGATTTTTACATCGACCAGGTCACCGGCTTGCAAATGCTGACCGTCCAGTACGTACACCAGGCCATCAATCTCGGGTGCATCTGCAAAACTGCGGGATATGGCGCCGTTCCCGTCCACGGCATCAACGAGTACGCGTTGTACGCTGCCTACCTTGGCCTGCAAACGCTTGCGGCTTATTTCTGCCTGCAATTGCATAAAGACCTGTTCACGTTCAGCCATTACATCGCCTGGTACATGGTCAGGCAGATCATTGGCGCGTGCGCCTTCTACGGGTGAATACTGGAAACAGCCGACACGGTCGAGTTGGGCTTCGTTGATGAAATCCAGCAATTTCTTGAAGTCATCATTAGTTTCACCGGGGAAACCGACAATAAAGGTGCTGCGCAAGGTGATATCCGGGCAAATCTCACGCCATCTTTTGATGCGCTGCAGTGCGTTTTCCGCTGCTGCCGGGCGCTTCATCAACTTCAGGATACGTGGGCTGCCATGTTGCAGCGGTATATCAAGATAGGGCAGAACCAGACCCTCAGCCATTAAAGGTATCAATTCATCGACATGCGGATAGGGATAGACATAATGCAGCCTGATCCAGGCACCGAGGCTGCCCAATTCTCGGCACAACTCGGTCATGCGGGTTTTAACCGGTTTACCACCCCAGAAATCATGCCTGTACTTGAGATCAACGCCGTAGGCGGAGGTATCCTGGGAGATAACCAGCAGCTCTTTGACCCCGGCATCGACCAGCCTTTCAGCTTCAGAAAGCACTTCTCCAGCCGGTCTGCTAAGCAGTTTTCCACGCATGGAAGGGATAATGCAAAATGTACAATTATGGTTGCAACCTTCTGATATTTTTAAATATGCATAGTGTCTTGGTGTAAGTTTAATACCCTGGGGAGGGACCAGGTCAACAAAAGGGTCATGATCTTTTTCAAAGGGTGCATATTTGTGCACCGCACCGACAACCTGTTCATATTGCTGTGGACCACTTACCGATAAAACGGAAGGGTGGAGTTCGAGTATTTCCTTTTCGTTCACACCCATACAACCGGTCACGATCACCCGGCCATTTTCATTCAGTGCTTCGCCGATGGCATCCAGCGATTCCGCACGTGCACTATCGATGAACCCGCAGGTATTAACCACCACCACGTCGGCACCATCATAGCTGGGTGCGATATCATAGCCGTCCATACGAAGTTGCGTCAGTATGCGCTCGGAATCTACCAGGGCCTTGGGGCAGCCAAGGCTTACAAAACCGACCCTGGGTCTATTCATCTTTGTTATCGGGCTCAAAGAATAGCCATGTCGCTATCGGAAAGGCTTCGCGAAAGTCACGTTCTACCCGGTTGATGGCATTGACCAGTTTTTTCTCTGACCCGGCCGGGTGCATCCTCGCCTTGATAGCCACCATGGCATCGGGACCCATCTGCAGGGTCAATAGGTTATACAAGTGGTCAACTTCAGGCCGTTCCTGCAGGAATGTTTTCATCTGTTCATGTATGTGCGTCTCGACCCCCTGGCCGATCAGCAGGGCTTTGACTTCCACTGCTATCATAAGGCGATGACAACCAGCAGGATACCAATCATGATCGTGCCGATTGCATCGTATATCGGGTTGCCGGTGATAGCGGAGGCCAGTACGGCCAGCAAGGCCAGCACCAGGCCGAGCAGGGCGGCGACATCCTCGCCAAACACGACCAGCAATTCGCTGCTTCTGCTTTCGCGGAACCAGCGCGGCAATGTCCGGTTCCGGCGTTCTTTATTGACCGCGCGCATACAGCCCCAAAGCGAAGCAGATTCGGCAATGATGGCAAAAATCAGTACGCCGACAGCAATCATGGGCTTGGTAAGTGGTTCCGGATGTGAGAATTTATGCACACCTTCGTAAATGGAAAACATGCCACCGAGACTGAAGAGTATGACGGCAACCAGGAACGACCAGAAATAGATACTTTTACCGTAGCCAAGCGGGTATTCAGAATCGGGTGGTCGCCTCGACTGCTTCATTCCAAACAACAACAGAAGTTGGTTGCAACTATCCGCCAGCGAGTGAATGGCCTCGGCCAGCATCGCGCCGGAACCCGTCCAGAAGGCTGCGGCGCCCTTGGCTATGGCGATGGACAGGTTGGCAAATAATGCATACAGGATGGACTTGATCGAGTCAGGTTTAGCAGACATGGTTTTGTTCTTTACCCGCTTAATTCATCGAGTGCAGGCAAACACGATTACCTTCGGTGTCATCAATAATCGTGAAATAACTGAATACAAATTCTTCCATGGTCCTGCTCATGCTTACGGATGACGGATCAGGGATTATAACGCAGGACCGTTTGCCGGTTTGTGGTTTGCAGGTTTATTCTGGGTCGGTGATGATCTTAATAGTGTGAGTTGCACCACCCTCCGGCGCAAAAAAACTGGTCCGGCTTTCCGGCATGACCGTTTTCAATGTACGGTCTTTGCGGTTGCGCTTGATGTCAATTTCAAATTCATCGCCGGAGTTAAAATCCCGTAGTGCACGCATGAATTCAGCAGGTGAATTAACCTCTGTTTCACCGACTTGCAAAATCACGTCACCGGATTCCAATTGCAGATCATTATCAGCCCTGGCTTTCAGCACCAGTACACCGCGATCCGTTTTGAAATATTCGCCCAGGTCGGGATCAATCTCTGCCAGTTTCAATCCCTGTGCCATCGGCAGGCCAAACCACACATTGGCATCGTGCAGGGCAAAGTCACCCATTTCTGATAAGTCATGAAACTCGAATTCAAATTCACTGACAAACGGGGCAAAATTACCTGATTCCATCATCACCTGGCGTTTATCTATATTGATACGAATCCGTTCTATCTGTTCGGTCAAAGCTTCGGTGTCTATTTCAGGAACCACAATGCGTTCAATAATTGTAATTTCACCGGGTGCCGTGGGTGCGGTCGGCGCGGTAGAAAATCGACTGACAGAGTGCCAGGTCAATGGTTCGCGTACTTCGGGCACTACTGTCAGGTCCAGGGTCTGGTCACCACGTTCCACTGAAACGATTACCGGTTCAAGGGCCCTGATCTCCTGCAGTGCAATGTTCAGCCCTTTTCTCGGGTTTCCGGATTCATCGACAGCGGCAAGAACACGGCCACCCAGGGCGACAATGACATCGCCTTGCTTGATCCCGGCCTGTTCAGACGGTCCATCCGGCGATACACCCAGTACCTTTATTCCGACGTCGCTCGCATCACCAAGAATGACACCAATGACGGGCCGGTCAGATGTACTGAATACAATGCTGGAAATTGCAGTGTCTGCTCTGGCGCGGGCAACCTCGCGATTAACACGGGCAATCTCACGTGAGGTTTCCCGTAGCTGATTGCGTGCGTGATTCAGTTCCTCGTGCATCATTTCCATTTCTGCTTGTCGGGCAGCGTGTGCCCGGGTGCTTTCTTCAGCGGCCTTTCCCCGCTGCTCCGCAGCGAGGTGCAATTGCTCGCGGGCCATGGCCATCGTAGCCTCTGCCGCTTTACGGTCCTTTTCAACCGCGGACAGGGCTTCTTTGTAGTCAGCTTCAAGCTGGGCCTGCGATTCGGCTGCTTCGGTTTTGCTGGCAGCTTCAACTTCCGTTGCTGCAGTTGCCGTAGAGCCAAGGCCAAGTATCAGCACCGCAGCAAGTGCCATTAAAGGGTTGTGATAATTCATCGATTCATACCTCATAAATAAATTCAAAGTGACGCCATGCGGCCATAGTCAATCTGCCATTGCTGCTGGTATATCTCGGCCAGGTCCAGCATCAGGTTGACCCGTTGCCCCCACAGATCTAACGAGTCAGGTGTCATACTCAGCTCGTTGTCCACCTGGGCAATCAGGTCTTCAAGCTCAGCCACGTAAATGGCGGATTCGGCCGGCATTGCACCCGTTTCCTCGCGTAACTTTCTGACCTGCGCTTCCATGTTCTGGGACAAGCCGATCAGCGCGTTAACATTGTCCTGTACTTGTACTGACGCAAGATCTGTTGCCGGCGTCGCAAACTCCGGTGCTGCCGTGTGATTTTCAGTGTTGCGCAAGGTGACGCTGATAACGAGAACAAGACTTGCAGCAACCGCCAACCAGCTACCGGCACGTTGCCAGTTCCGTTTGTTGTTCTGATGTGTCAGTAGCGCCGACTCGATCTGTGCCCAGCCATCGTAACCTGGCTCGATGGCTTCAAGTTCACTCAATCCGAGCGGGTCAGTTGTATTTTGATTCCATTGATCATGTGCAGTCATGTTGTTCTCTTCACGCTGTCGAGTTTGAAGTTACGTTTTGGATTATGTGTCGATCGTTATCCGATATCAGTGTCCGGAGCCTGGCGCGGGCCCGGTTCAGACGGGTCTTGGAGTAACTCTCTGTTTTACCGGCCAGCTTGGCAATTTCCCGGTGTTTGTAGCCTTCCACGTCATGCAACCAGACCACCATGCGGTCCTCATCGCTTAATTGCTCCAGCGCCTTTTCGAGATCCATGCAGTGGCCCAGACGCTCCTGGTCACCGTCACTGGTGGCCATGTAGTCTTCCAGTTCGACCGCGTCATGACGTGGCAATTTACGCAGGGCACTGATGGCATGGTTGACGATAACCCGCCTTAACCAGCCCCAAAAAGGCGAATCACCACGGTACTGGTGCATGCGTTTAAACGCGGTTATGAAAGCTTCCTGGGTCACGTCCTGGGCCAACTCCCGGTTTTTGCAGATTCTCACGGCCACGGTATATGCCTGTTTGTGGAATTTGCGGTAAATCTTTTCGCAGGCACGCATATCCCCACGCTTGGCGCCAGCGAGTGTTACCTCGTCGAGGTCTATGTCAATGCCTGATCCCATCATCGTTTAGTAAGACGTGGCCAGTGGCAAAAGGGTCGCAAAAGTTTGCATGATATTTTCAATATAGTTGAGGAAAAAGAAAACGGCCGCAATAGGCGACCGTTTTCAATTACCGGATGTTGAAATCTGTTACCAGATTTTGACCCGTTCTTCGGGTGGCAGGTACATTCCGTCACCCTCTTTAACATCAAATGTTGCATAGAACTCAGGCACATTAACGGCAGCACCGTTGGCCCTGAATTTAGGTGGCGAATGCGGGTCGATGGTCAGACGCCGTTTGGTCTCTTCATCACGGGTCTTGGAGCGCCAGACCTGCGCCCAGCCAAGGAAAAAGCGCTGGTCACCGGTCCAGCCGTCAATGATGGGCGCTTCCTTGCCATCCAGCGACATCTTGTACGCCAGGTAGGCAATGCTTAAGCCACAGAGATCACCAATATTTTCGCCGGAGGTAAACTGGCCGTTGATTGTCAGGCCGTCGATAACTTCATAACCGTCATATTGTGCGGCCAGGGCATTTTTGCGTATATCAAATTTTTCGGTGTCTTCATCAGTCCACCAGTCGCGCAAAATGCCATCGCCGTCAAAACGCCGGCCGGAATCATCAAAGCCATGACCGATTTCATGGCCGATTACGGCACCGATGCCACCGTAGTTAACGGCCTCATCTGCATGCACATTGAAAAACGGCGGTTGCAGGATGGATGCCGGGAATACAATTTCATTCCAGACCGGGTTGTAGTACGCATTTACGGTCTGAGGGGTCATAGCCCATTCGGTTTTGTCGACCGGTTTGTCGAGCTTGTCGATTTCACGGTTATAGGCGAAGCTTGCACCGCTCTTTACGTTGGCAATCAGGTCACCCTTTACGACTTCCAGTTTCGTGTAGTCGATCCATTTGTCGGGGTAACCGATTTTGGGTGTGAATTTGTGTAACTTATCCAGTGCCTGCTGCCTGGTTTCTTCACTCATCCATTCAAGCTCCAGGATTGAAACTTCATACGCCTTGATCAGATTCTGGATCATGATATCCATACGCACTTTGGATTCGGACTGGAAGTATTTTTCAATGTAAAGCTGGCCGAGCAGTTCACCCATGTTGCCATTGACTGAATCAACGGCGCGCTTCCAGCGTGGTTCCTGTTCGGCAACACCGGACAGGCCCTTACGGAAAAAGTTGAAATTCAATTCAGCGAACTGGTCACCTAATACAGGTGCAAATGCACTGATGGTCTGGAATGTCAGGTAGTCCTTCCAGGTTGCCAGTGATGTCTCTGCAAATATTTTTCCGGTTGATTCAAAGAAGCTGGGCTGGGAGACCAGGAATTGCGAGTCGACCGGTATCTGTGCGGTTTCAAAACCCAGTGCCCAGTTGATCTGGGGTGCCATTTCATTCAGCTCATCCATGTTCATCGGGTTGTAGCGTTTACTCCAGTCACGGTTTTCCTCCTTGGTCCACATCACCTCAGCGAGCCTGGTTTCAAGTGCCAGCAGACGCTCTGCACGATCCGCACCACCCTCATACCCGGCTTGCGTAAACACATTGGTGACATACTCCAGGTAAAGCTGACGACCCGTGACAAACTGCTCATCATCTTTCAGGTAGTAGTCGCGGTCGGGCAGTGTCAAGCCGGCCTGTACTACGTAAATCGCGTTGACATCAGGGTCTTTCATATCTGAGAAAATGCCAATACCGATGGGGCCGCTGACGCCGTAAATACCCAATGAGCTGAATGCGCTGAAGATGCCATCCATATTGTTAATGGCGGTGATGTCAGCAAGTTCTCCGGCGATGGCCGTGATGCCTTTTTCGGTTGCTGCCTCCGCATCCATGTAAGAATTGTAAAAGTCCCGGATTTTCTGCGTAGGACTGCCCGTTGCTACGCCTTCGGCGGCGCTGACTTCCTCAACGAGCGTGCGGATGTCTTTCTGTGACTGTTCCCTGAGGGCATCAAAGGTGCCCCAACGGGCCTTGTCGGCCGGCATTTCAGTATTATCGACCCAGGTGCCGTTAACGTAGTCAAAGAAATCATCCTGCGGACGAACGGAATCATTAAAACCGGACTGGTCAATACCGCTGACGAGTTCAATCGCTGCGGGTGCCGCTGCGCTAACTGATGACTGGTCGGCTTCCTGCTGGCAACCGTACAGACCGAAGGCAACTGCCATGGTCATGGTCAATTTGTAGTTCATGAGGTAAATTCCTTAAAGGAAAGTGGGAAAAGGACGCTACTATATACCTTCGTGACGCCTGTTGCAGGTGTCGAAAGTTGGGCTGTGATTTAGCGGCAAGGAAAGTTAAGAAATGGGCAGATGGCGCCCCCCAGAAAAACCGGGTAGTCCGTACATAACACCTGAAGGCGCGCGCCGTTTGCGTGAGGAATTACAGTACCTGTGGCGCAAGCTTCGTCCTGAAGTCGTCAAGGCACTTTCGGAAGCTGCCGCAGAAGGTGATCGCTCGGAAAACGCGGAGTATATCTACCGCAAAAAACAGTTGGGCGGTATAGACCGGCGAATCCGTTATTTGAGCAAACGCGTGGACATCATGAAGATAGTCAATCGCCCGCCTGCTGATACCACGATCATCCGCTTCGGAGCGCAGATTACTTTACATACTTCGCTGGAAGGCCGCGTGGATTACCGCATAGTGGGTGTGGATGAAACCGATGCCCCCAAAGGCCACATATCAATCGATTCTCCGGTCGCCAAGGCGTTGCTGGGCAAAACCGTTGGTGACAGCACAGAAGTAGAACTCCCGGAATGCCTGGTCAGATTCGAGGTAATAGCTATCAAGTACCTGTAGGAAATTATTAATAACCGCTTGTGCTGATCACTTTCAGTCTCGCACAATTCGGCGGGAGTTGGGTGTACCTCCTGAGACCTTCAAAAACAGGGACGTTTTTGGAGAGCGTACAGGGATTGTATTCGCAGCGTGTCTCAGGAGGTACACTCAGCTTCCGCCGAATCCCAGCTGCAAGGCACACCATCTCAGAGCTGTGCAATGTTCTTCGTGGTTCAAATCCAGTGCCAAAATCACGCAGCAGGGGGCGGGTACCTCCTTCAGAGACACGTCACGAGTATGTCCCTATAGACTCTCCAAAAACGTGGCCCAGGCCAGCCTCTCGACCGGTTCCCGGTCTCACCTCCTCCCTGTTTTTGAAGGTCTCTAAAGGAGGTGACCCGCTGCTGCTGGAGTGTGCGTGACTGCACGAAACGCTCTCGAATAGTTACTCGGTGAATCTGGCGTGACTTGAAGCTCGTAATTGAACCCCATCTTTATCTTCGTGGCAGCCTTCGGGGGCCACAGGCAGCTTCCGGCCATATTGGCGGAGGTATTTAATTAGACCGAATTGCTTCTTAAGGAGAATACGGATATGACTACGTTTGATTTTTCACCCCTGTATAGAACTTCAGTTGGTTTTGACCGCCTGGCTTCATTGATGAATTCAGCCACACGGCAGGACCAGGGTAATGCTTACCCTCCCTACAACATTCGCACGATGGGCGAAGACCACTACCAAATCACCATGGCAGTTGCCGGTTTTTCTGAGGATGATATTGATATCACCACAGAACAGAGCCGTTTGCTGGTAACCGGAAACCGTGCCGATGAAGAAGAGCAGGGCGAATACCTCCATCGCGGTATTGCCACGCGTTCTTTTGAGCGTCGCTTCAACCTGGCAGACCATGTAAAGGTTGTTAGTGCCAGTCTTGAGAACGGCCTGTTGCACATCGACCTTGAGCGTGAGCTTCCTGAAGCGATGAAGCCACGTACGATTAAAATCGGCAAAGCAACAGCGCGTCTCCTGGATATTGAAAAGGATTCAAAAGACAAAGCGGCCTGATCCGTTTTAACGGATACGCACAGGTATCATGGGGGTGCTTTTACAGCACCCCCTTTTATGTTCAGGAGAAGGTGAGGCCGGGAACCGGTCGAGAGGCTGGCCTGGGCCATGAACGGTATGCCGCGGGCACAGGGAGGAGGTGAGACCGGGAACCGGTCGAGAAGCTGGCCTGGGCCATGCGCAGGAGCGGCGCCTAAGGTTGGTGAT
>PVMK01115096.1_pt1 | contig 87753 bp, 86 predicted proteins | sample 1853481 | NCBI WGS metagenome assembly PVMK01 (sample SAMN08533507, study PRJNA380276) | Marine sediment metagenome, whole genome shotgun sequencing project.
GGGGCATTCGGGCCGAAGTAGAACGTGTAGGATCCGTCTGCGTTTGCCTGTAGTTTATCTATGTGGGAGCGCATTGCTGCCCGATTTTGATCGGTTTCGATAAGGACGCGTGAGTCGCTATCATATACTGTATGTGACCAGAAAAGACTGGCAGGTACTGGACCGGGAATATTCAGCGTGTAGGACTTACTGCCGTCAAAGTATGCACCCTTTCCATCACGGTAGGCGACAAAGTAAATCGAGCCCAGACCAACACCCCGCTTACCAATAGCTGCCGAAGTGCCATAGCCGATGTAGTGATATTCGTCGCTAACTGTCAGGTCGAGGAAGGCTGATGTACCAAAGTCCTGCAACTCAGGGCTGATGAGCAGTACCAAAAGCCACTCCCAAGTGCGCTCTTTCCAAGCGATATATTCGGGTTTTCTCTTAGCGTAGGAACTGACCCTCATCTCAGCATTTGCTGTCTTGCCCGCTTGTTTAAGTATGCCTTGCATACGGGCATCAGGGTTAAAAGGCTTGCCTTTCTTTATCCCTAACTGTGCGAGCATGCCGAGCATGGGGCGGAATTCAGGTGGGGCCGTCTCTTTTTGGATCACGGCGTGCAGTTGTCTCCAGTACTCAATATTGTGCTCCCAAGTCAGTATCGGTAGCGTCAGGCGTCTGGCGCTCACATCAATGTAACGATGTTTGACCGGCTGACCGGATTTAGATAATGGGTAGATCTTGATATCTTCGGACGCCTTGATCGCCTTGGCCACATCGCCGCCAATGGGCATGATGCGAACGAACACCACTACAAATCGGGTCTGGCTTCGACCAACATAGTAGCCACTAGGCACCTCGCCTTCGTAGTCGGGAGGGAGAATTAGATGTTTGCCACCCTTTCCCTTATCCGGCCCGATTATGCCCATGTCCAGAACCCAACGCATATTGTGATCGTCTACAAAGCCGATGTACGGACCCTTTGGTATCTCCACTACCATCGGCCCCGATAATTCGAGGTCTACCGTGGTCAAAGCGTAAGGTGTGTCGGCATTGGCTGCGGCGAATTGTTGTAGTGGCGAGGTGGCCATCACATGGCCGACTTCGTTGATCACAGCACCGTTGGACAGCATCTGCTGCATGACTGCTTCGGATTGCATGGTGCCAAAGAAAAACTTGTAGGCCTCAATGGCACGGCGAAGGTCGGTGGCGTCGTAGACGTTCTCCGCGGTGGCCGGCGTCGGAAAGCCACGCTCGAACTGCAAGGGAGATTCTGCGGAATGCGCGTGAATGGTTGTTACGGAAAGCGCGCACACGAGTGCGGCGAGCGAGACAGCGAGTGAGAGGAAAGAATTTTTCATTAGTACTGCTCCTGTTTGATGTTTGTTAGATTGGAGCGAGAATTGATTTGTTCATTGTATTTTACCTTAACCCGGCTTTTTCTTTATACGTATTTGTTTGGCTGAGTGAGTTTTTATAATTTGCGGATCATCATTAAATGCAAACTAATGCCGAATGTGGGTTAAATTCCAATGCAAATCAACATATGAGCATTGGGGCTAGATTAAAAAATCGATTTTGACCGCTTTGGGCAATAAGGGGAAGTTTTTCTAAGCATTCATTTTGTCCGCTTTCTCTAAGCGGATTCTTGCTACCGTCTTCGCCTTGGGGCAAACCGGGACAGATTTATTTAGCAGGTGGAATGCCTGTTTACTGATCTGGAAATAGTGATGGTCATTGCTTTGATAAGCACGTTCATAGTTAATAACCCGATCCTAACCCAGCCGGCCCGGTTTGTTGGAACGAGGTTAATCTGACAGGATTGCTTTAACCTTCTACAAAACCCCCAGAGCCTGTTCTAAATCTGCGATCAGGTCTTCGATATCCTCTATCCCGGCAGAATATCTCACCAGGCCTTCCGGGATTCCGGCAGCGGCCCGTTCTTCTGCGCTGCATTCAACATGACTGGTCGTAGCGGGTGGGCCGACCACGGTTTCCACGCAACCGAGATTGGCGGCACGGTGGGCATAGTTGAGTCTGGGAAGAAACACCTTTATCGCATCGAGGCCGCCATTGACCGAAAAGCTGAGCATACCGCCGAAACCACTCATTTGCTGTTTGGCAATACCATGATGGGGATGTGATTCAAGCCCCGGGTAATTGACCTGCTCCACTGCAGGGTGGCTTTCCAGCCAGCGTGCTACGGCCATGGCATTTTCATTCTGGCGTTCAACTCGAAGCTTCAGTGTTTTCATGCCGCGAATAAAGCTGTACGCATCCATGGGTGCCAGTGTTGCGCCGTTGATTTCGCGGTAGTGATAAACCTTTGTCACCAGTTCCCTGCTGCCGCAAATGACCCCACCCAGTGCATCGGCATGGCCGCCGAGGTACTTGGAGGCCGAGTGCAGAACGATATCCGCCCCAAGTGAAAGGGGATTCTGGTTGATAGGGGTGGCGAATGTATTATCGACCACGACCAGGGCGCCCACTTTACTGGCTGCACAAGAAAGCCGCACGATGTCGACAATCTTGATGGTCGGGTTGGTGGGGGTTTCAAGGTAAAGCATTGTGCAACCCCTGCCTATTTCCTTTTCCATCTGGTCAAAATCATTGGTGTCGCAAAGGGTTACATCAATGTTTAACGGCGGCAGGAAATCATTGAATATCTTGTTGGTTCCGCCATAGCTGTCCTTTATCGATACTACGCGGTCGCCGGGTTTCAGGAAGGTTGCCAGTACATTGCTGATGGCGGCCATGCCCGAGGCAAAACTGGTTGCGGCTTCGGCTCCTTCAAGCTCCTTTACCTTGTCTTCGAAAGCCCGAACCGTGGGGTTGGTGTTGCGGGAATAGATATGACCAGGTTGTTTTTCGAGGGCGACGTCCTGCCAGGTGTCGATGTCATCGTAGGTATAGGACACGCTGTGTACTACGGGAACCTGGGTAGAACGCTCGTACAACGGGTGTTCCTGTTCGCCGCCCCAGATACTGAGGGTCGATTTTCCAGGGGGGGGTGTATCAGTCATGAGTTGCTCCGTATGCTGTATTGATATTAAAAGAGCCGTTATCCAAAAAATCCGCAACTGGATGTAACTACAGGTCTATTATCAAGGCAGCGCTTCAGGAGCCTTTATCTTGATGGTTAGATAATACACGGCACAACCTTGCCGGGTAAAGCCGATTGTCCAGTTAGTTCCGTTTGCAGAAAATGCAACAAAATGAGAGTTTTGACCGCTGGAAAATTGCCTGCTTTTTGCATGATCCAGTCACTATGCAAGCTATGGAAAGTCCCAAGGTTATGCTGAAGCCAGGAAATTCGATTCCCGGAAGTCTGGTAATTCTACAAGCGCGCTTCGTGCCTGTTGCAAATGTCAGTTGCTATTACTAGTGCCGGAAATGATGCTCCGTAATTTTTGCACCCGGATGTGGTGGGCTCTCGGAATGATGAACTATAAGGGATTCGATTTTGTTGGCATAGAAGTTCTGGATGAACTTCCAGGATGACTTGGAAAGCTTGCCTTTTTTATCTTCAAGCTTGAACAGAATGTCATTTCTTAACGAATTGAATTTTGTGAGTTGTTCGGCAGTTATATCTTCCTTGTGAATTTCGCGCTCTACAATCGTAACCAGTTCCAATGCAATTTCGTCCTGATCCGAACCGAGTTGATCAAAATACTCCAGCAGCAATTCTATCGCCTGGTAACTCTTGCCGTAAATAAGCAAAATTTTTGCTTCGGACATTGGGTCTGCGGTACTGAGAATTTGAGGCGTGTTTTCTATGTCCAGATCATGTTCAGGCTCCGGCGGTTCGAGTTGAGAGTCTTCTGACAAGAGTTCAGAATCTACAGACAAAATATCAGAATCCACCAATGTTGGCCCAGGGCCTATCGAATTAAGTTCCTTGTCCAGCGCGTTGAAAGATTCAAAATACGCGTTATTAGGATGCACAGTATAGAAAAGAGTTTTGGAAGGGGGCGCTTGCGGATCGGCAATATCATTTTCTGACAAATCCGCCTCAACAGTGACGTGGGTTTGTTGCGAGATCGCGGGACTGGTTGAGTAGAGTCGAAATTTGAATGCAGTATAGAGAAGAATCCCGAATCCACCTGCAATAAAAACCAGTGGCAAAGCTTCTATAAGAATTTCTGTGCGAGTAAGCGCGGCAAGACCCCCGCCGCTAAAAGTTGACAATGAATCAAATAATACGCTAGCGCAGAGCAGGAACGCGAGTCCCAACCAAAATTTGGTACTGTTATTGTTATTCATAAAGCGACTACCTCCAGAGTCGCCACCTCATCAAGCAACACCTCCGTTGCTCACTCAACGATATGCTCATGGTGTAGATTTGTCAAAAATTGCAGAAAAAATTTATATAACAATTGCAAGTATCTGATAAAAAGGAATAAATATATAAAAAAATTATATCCATAGTCCGGTCAGGCACCAAAAACGGGTCATTCCCGAGATAAATTTTGGGTCATCCTGCTATAGGCAAAACAATTGAATCCCGTATTAACCAGGGCGAACTGCTCCAATACACTGGCGGCCTCGGTCGAATCCGGGGCTATGGAGATAGCCCCGGATTTGCCTGGAGTACTAGGCATTTTAAGCCGTTACAATATATTCTATACTGCTTCGCCATTTTTAAACTCAACCGTCTTTCCACTATGACAGATACGCTCAATTACTGGACACGAAGATCTCCATTTTTTGACGGTTCGCGACGCGCCGGATGCCAGGGCTGGGGGGTGGCAAACCATATGTACCAGCCGCATTCCTACCAGGATCCGGTTAGCGAATACTGGCACCTGGTTAACGGTGTAACCCTGTGGGATGTTGGAACCGAGAGGCAGGTGGAGGTTTACGGCCCGGACGCCGCAGCATTCATCGATTACCTGACACCCCGGGATGTTACTGGTGTAATGCCCGGCAACTGCCGCTACATCATCATCACCTCCGGGGAAGGTGGAATTATCAATGATCCGGTGATGCTGCGCCTTGCCGCGGATCGCTACTGGCTTTCCTGCTCCGATAGCGACCTGCTGCTGTGGGCCAAGGGAGTTGCCGTCTGCGCGGACATGGACGTGAAAATCCACGAACCGGACGTCAGTCCGGTACAGGTGCAGGGGCCAAAATCAGCGATTGTTATAGAATCCCTGTTCGGCGCAGAAATCGCAAGTCTGCCATACTACTCCCTGGCCGAAACCACGCTAGGTCAAATTCCTCTGGTGGTGACGCGTACCGGCTGGAGCGGGGAATATGGCTACGAGGTATTTCTGCGAGACAGTCAATACGGATCCGAGCTCTGGGATCGCATCATGGATGCCGGGAAACCCCACGGGATTGTTGCTACGGGTCCCTCTGATATTCGACGAGTCGAGGCCGGCATTCTTGGTTACGGCAGTGACATAAATCTTGGCATCAACCCCTTCGAGGCGGGTATGGAGCGGTTGCTTGACCTCGACAGCGACCGGATTTTTATTGGCAAGGAAGCGTTGTGTGCAATCAGGGAAGCAGGCGTCAAGCGCCGAATTGTCGGTATCGAGTTGGGTGGAGAAGAATTGAAAAGTGGTACTTTCACGAAGCCCTGGCCGATTCTGGACAACGGGAAAATTGGTGAAATACTGGTGGCACTGCATTCACCAAGACTCGAGAAAAACATTGGTTTTGCCATGGTTGAGATTGGCTATGCGAACCTCGGAACATCAATTATGGTGCACGGGCCGGATGGTGAAAGGATAGCAACAGTGGTTGAGAAGCCATTCGTAGAATCCATCAGGAGCTGATGCGGTTTCATCGCGTCCTTATGATGAAAACTCCAGGCAGGATTTTGCAGCATTCGATAGTTGTGTTGCGTTTTCTGATAAAGCCGGGAAGATTTTCGAGTGAATGACATTGAGCTGCCTGACCGGGCCTCCAGAAAAATTTAACGAGTGTTGCGGCATGTTACGGGAAGCTGTAAACATTAAGAAATTCAAGAGTATGCCCGGGCAATGGGGTTAGGTATAATCGGGCGCACCGTAATCTGATCAATCTGGCGAACAATGCGATTTATTCCTGCTTCCTGTATTTTCCTCATTTCCCTGGTTTCTACACCCGCTTTTGCTTATATTGGCCCGGGCCTGGGTGCGGGTACTGTTGGTGTAATTCTGGGCGTCATTGGTTCGGTTTTCCTCGCCCTTTTTGCCATATTCTGGTATCCGGTTAAAAGACTGCTGAAGAGGGTGAAAAAACCTCCGCAGGAACCTGTCGATCAGGAAGCCAGGGCAGCACAAACGGAGAGTCCCGAAAGCGAGCAATAAAAGTGGTATGGATACTGCTTTTTGCTGGCACGCTTTGCGTTGTAGAGTGCTTCATTCGTCTTCCACTGGTCCCTCGGGCAAGGTCGCTTCAAAACCTTGTTTCCAGGATTGTCCGGGTACTAAGATCATCGTCCATATCTGATCACTGGAAGGAAAAAGTCCTGCCGGTTTATGCCGGAAAACTGTTTCTGCTTTCTATCCAGTTGTTCTTCCTGTTGCTGGTCGCATTGGTGCCAATGGTCGCGCTTGCATGGGCGGTCCAGCGAGCAGGAATTCCGCTTATGCAGCTGCTGGCAACATGGTCGGGAATCCTGGCCAGCACCGTGTTTGCCGTGCTTTATATTTTCGTCCGCAAGCGTGTCATCTCCACCTAGCTACGGCGCTGGCGCGAAGTTATTACATAACCTCGCACTGTCTTCCTCTTTGTTAGCGGAAGCTGCTTTCGACATTGAGCTTTCCACCTACAGAAAACACCTGGTAGATTACCAGGACGCCGCCCATGTATTCGTATCCGGGCTGGCCCGGGCCGGCACTACTTTACTGATGCGGGTATTGTTTGACAGCAGCGAATTCAGTTCCCTCACCTATCGCGATATGCCATTTGTTCTGGCACCAAACATGTGGAGCAAACTGTCTGGCGGCTCCCGCAAGCATATGCAGGCCAAGGAACGAGCCCATGGGGACGGAATGATGGTGGATTTTGACAGCCCCGAGGCACTCGAAGAAGTGTTCTGGCGGGTCAACTGCGGAAAGCAGTATATTCGCAAAAATTGCCTCCTGCCCATGGATGCGGACAGCGATGTGATCACCCATTTCAGGCAGTATGTAAATCTGGTGTTGCACAGGTACCAGGGTACCCGGTACCTTTCAAAAAATAACAATAACATCCTCAGGATGCCTGCCATCAGGAAAGCATTTCCCAATTCGCTGATCCTGGTTCCTTTCAGAAATCCCCGGCAGCATGCCAGGTCTCTGATGCGCCAGCATAGCCGGTTTTGCCAGTTGCAAAGCGAAGACGGGTTTGTCCGCAAGTATATGACCTGGCTCGGCCACCACGAATTCGGCCTGGATCATCGGCCATTCCGGTTTGCAGAATCCGATCCTGGTAAACACAGCGATCCCGGAAAAATCGAGTACTGGATGCAGCGCTGGATTGAGGCATACAGTTTTGTCCTGGAGCAAGTTAGCAGCGATGAGGTCGACTGCCTGTTTGTCAGCTATGAATCGTTGTGCAGCCGTCCTGCACAGGTCCTGGAACATCTCTCCAGGGTTACCGGGGTAGAGGAACTAAAGGGATCCCGTATTTCCCTGAAAAAGCCTGTAGAAGAAAATATTCCGGTAGATGATTCAGAGCAGCTGCGACTGGCCGGGGACATTTACCGGGAACTTTCTGCCTTAAGCGAATCAAAATTTTATCTCGCCTAGGGCGATTCCGCGGCCTGCCAGTATTAATCCTGGCAGTATTAATATTAAGTAATCGCCGTTTGGTTGTAAATTTGCACCGCGCACGCATATTGTCTGCAGGCTGCCAAATGAAATTCAATAGATCCCGGTCTGTCATGATTCGACTATTTCCCATAATTTTATTTTTACTAGGCTCGGTTACAATGGCTGATACTACGATTGAAAAAAGTCCTGGCGATTCCAAGGACTACCGCTACCTGGAACTGGACAACAGGCTTAAGGTCCTGCTGGTTTCAGATTCCGGTGCCGACAAGTCAGCAGCCGCGCTCGATGTGCACATCGGCAACGGATCCGATCCGGACGAATGGGCCGGGCTTGCCCATTTTCTGGAACACATGCTTTTCCTGGGAACCGAAAAGTATCCCACGGCCGGGGAGTACCAGTCGTTCATCAAGGAGAACGGTGGTAGCAATAATGCCTATACTTCTTTTGACCATACAAACTATTACTTCAGTATCTCGCCGGAATTCCTGGAGCCGGCCCTGGACCGATTCTCGAGATTTTTTATCGATCCTACCTTTGATGCGGTTTATGTAGACCGGGAAAGATCAGTGGTGCATTCCGAGTACCAGGCGCGCAAGAAAGATGAGGGCCGCCGGCTCTGGGATGCCCAGAAAAAGTGGTTGAATCCGCGCCATCCCGCATCACGTTTTTCGGTCGGATCGTTGCATACACTTCGGGACCGGGAGGAATCTACGGTCCGTGACCGGCTGGTATCGTTTTACCAGGAATTCTATTCTGCAAATATCATGAGCCTGGTTGTGGTTGGCACAGAATCCCTGGACAGGCTTGAGGAATGGGTTGTGGAAAAGTTTTCAACGATCACGAACAACAACGCCCAAACCCAGAATTTTACCCAGTCATACGTAAGCCCCGAGCTGGTTCCTGCCAGACTCGACACTGTACCGGAGAAGGAAAGGCACAGTGTCAGTTTCCAGTTCCCTGTGCCGACCACTATTACGGAATTCAATTCGAAGCCATTCAGTTATATCGCAAACCTTCTTGGGCATGAAGGAGAAGGTTCGCTTCACTCCATACTCAAGAAACTGGGTTGGGTCGAAAGCCTGAGTGCAGGCCCGGGCTACATGGACAGGAACCAGGGAACATTCAATGTGCGCATGGGCCTGACCCGGGAAGGCGTTGCACAGATTGATGAAATCGGAAAGTTATTGTTTCAGGCAATAGCCCTGATCCGTGAAAAGGGGCTTGATCAATGGCGATTTGACGAGCAATCAAGGCTCGCCGAAATGTCTTTCCGGTTTGCCCAGGAAAGGGATCCCGGCAGGCTTGCGCAGTCACTGGCTTCGAGGTTGCAGCTGTATCCGCCGAAATTGGTCTTGAGTGCGCCATACAAGATGACCGAATACAGGCCCGGGAGAATAACAGAGCTGCTTGAGTACCTAAGGCCCGACAATGTCAATATCCAGGTGGTGTCCCCCGGGCTTGAGACCGAAAATGTGACCGAAAACTACGAGGTGGCTTATTCCTTGTCCCGAATTGATGATGACCTGGTTGAGATTTGGCAGAATCCCGGGCCCGAAGCACAACTGGCCCTTCCGCAACCGAATCCCTTCATCCCCGTTCGTCTCGCCATGCTGGATAATCCGGCCATGACGCCTGTACCAGTCCAGCTCGACAACGAGGGCGGCATCGAATTATGGTATCAGCAGGACAGTGAGTTTGGCTTGCCAAGGGCGAACTTTTATTTCAATGTCATGTCCCCGGCTACAACTGTCAGTGCCAGGAGCCTGGTGCTTACCGAGCTTTATGTCAGGATGGTCAACAGCCAGCTAAACCATACGGTATATCCGGCCTACCTTGCTGATCTGAACTACAACCTGTACCGCCACGGGCGGGGATATTCGGTTCGGATATCCGGTTTCGAGGACCAGCAGACGGCGTTGATTACCCTTGTGGTTGACGCGCTCAAAAAACCGCAATTTGACCTTGAGATATTTCAAATCGTGAGGGATCGTTATGCACGGGAGCTCAAGAATGTGGCCAGGGATTCGCCTTCAAACCAGGCGATCCACGAAATTTATAGACTCGTAATGGTCCCCTACTGGAGCGAAGGGGAAAAACTGGATGTGCTGGAAAAAGTAACCACGGAAGATCTGCAGCAGTTCCACAGCGAGTTCTACAGGAATGTTGATGTTGTGGCGCTATCACACGGTGATGTTTCAGCTGATTCGACCCGGGCGCGGCTGGATATTGTTGCCAGGCTGTTCACGGGGAGTGCCATGGGCGTGGAAGTGAGCAGGGCAGACATCCGCAACCTCGACGGTGACGCGGTCTATTTGCGTACCATGGAGATTGATCATTCCGATGCGGCTCTGGCGGTTTATTTCCAGGCATCTGACAACAGCCGCGAACAACGGGCAAAGGTTGCACTCTTGAAAAGCCTGCTCGAATCACCGTTCTATAACCATCTTCGCACGGTAAACCGGGTTGGCTACCTGGTTAATGCTGGCACAATTGTAGTTAACCAGCATCCGGGCCTGTTCTTTGCCGTGCAAAGCCCAAGTCACTCACCGCAGCAATTGCATCAGTTGTACAGTGAATTCTTCGATGATTTTAGCGGGCAGCTGGATCATATGCAGCTTCAGCAGTTTGAAGGCATCAGGTCCGGACTGGTAGACAGGGTGCTTCGCAAGTCACAGAAATTGGGAGATCGCAGTTCGCGCTACTGGCACGAGATTGACCTTGAAGAGCTGGACTTCGATTCCAGTCAAAAATTCGCACATGTCCTGGAGGCGCTTTCCCTCGAGGACATGCAGAAATTTTACCGCCAGTTGATAGTCGAAAATGGAGGTGAGATTATTGTTCAATCCACTGGTACCAGCCTCGAAGGCGCTATTCCCGGTGATGATTATCAACAGACTGGTGGCGTAATACAGTTCCGAAATCGTTTTCTGGTGCAATAGCCAGCTAAATTGAGTATCCACCACTATGCCAGACTCCATAGATATCGACATTCTGGTTAAAAAAATTTCGCTACTCCTGGGTCAGCGAAACCGGAATGTTGCGACGGTTGAATCGTGTACCGGTGGTGGAATTGCCCATGTGCTCACCGGCATAGCGGGCAGTTCGCAGTGGTTTGAATACGGCTTTGTAACTTACAGTAATGCGGCAAAAACAGCGCTGGTTGGGGTCTCTCCAGAGCTGTTGTCACGCTACGGGGCAGTGAGTATAGAAGTTGCGGAAGCCATGGCGGCTGGTGGGCGCCGGGTATCCGGCTCTGACTACGCTGTTTCGGTCACCGGTATCGCCGGGCCCGGCGGTGGATCCGTGGAGAAGCCGGTTGGTACAATATGCTTCGGCTGGGCGGGTCCGGAAAATCGCAATTGCACCGACCAGCAATGGTTTGATGGCGACCGTGAATCGGTCAGGTCCCAGTCCGTTTATCATTCTCTCTCGATGTTGCTGGATGGCCTGGAAAACGAATAGGTTGGTTGCCCGGTCCCGGATTTCCGGTATCAACGGCAGCCCCCTCAAACACTCGTTCATTATAAACCCGGGGCAGAATTGTTTGTTGGCTTGGGATAGAATCGGCATGAACAATATAGCTGAATTTTTCTCCCGCCCAGACCATGAGCCTCGACTTTCTCGAATTTGAAAAACCTATTGCAGAGCTGCAGGAAAAAATTGCAGAGCTGAAACGGGTCAATGCGGCCGGTGATCTCGACCTGGACGAAGAGATCGGGAGTCTCGAGGAAAGGAACAGGGACCTGACCAGGGAAATTTTCTCAAAGCTGGGTGCATGGCAAATCACCCAGATTGCCAGGCATCCGCTGCGTCCCTACACCATTGATTATATTGAAAGAATTGTTGATGATTTTCAGGAGTTAAAAGGTGACAGGATGTTTGCAGATGATCCGGCTATCGTTGCCGGCCTCGGATTTATAGGGCCCCATCGGGTTGTTATTGTCGGTCACCAGAAAGGCAGGGATACCCGGGAGCGGGCACGCAGAAACTTTGGAATGCCGAGGCCTGAAGGTTATCGCAAGGCGCAACGGGTGATGAAGCTGGCAGCCCGATTTGGCATGCCTGTGGTGACCCTTATTGATACGCCTGGAGCCTATCCCGGGGTCGGTGCGGAAGAGCGGGGCCAGAGCCAGGCCATTGCCAGTTCAATTGAAGTCATGGCAACCCTTGAAGCCCCAATCATATCAGTGGTAATTGGCGAGGGAGGATCCGGCGGTGCTCTTGCCATAGGGGTGTGCGATCACCTGATTATGCTGGAGTATTCAACCTATTCAGTGATTTCACCTGAAGGTTGTGCGTCTATCCTGTGGAAAAGTGCCGAGAAAGCCGAGGTTGCCGCGGAAGCGATGGGGGTTACCAGCAAGGAACTTTCCAAGCTGGGCCTGGTTGACGAGGTTCTTCCTGAACCTCTTGGCGGCGCCCATCGCGGCTATGATGAAGTAGCAGAGTCAGTCAAGTCAGGGATTATCGGTGCGCTGGACGCCTATGCAAATCTGGGTACGGTTGAGTTGCGTGAAAAAAGATACGAACGACTTATGAATTTTGGAAAGTTTGAGCAAAGCGGATAGGCCGCCCGGTAGCAGGTTCACCGCGCCCGGGTTGGGTCGTGTTTTGTTCAATAATCTGGCATTGCCTGAAAATGCCCGGTTTATCGTGGCCTATAGCGGTGGTTGTGATTCCCAGGTGCTATTGCATGCCATGTCGGTGTTGCGCGCGCATGGACGTTTTGCATTGGCGGCTGCCCACTTTGATCATGGCCTGCAAGATCAATCAGCTGAATGGGAAGTGCAATGCCGTGCCAGGGCGAAACAGCTGGGCGTGGACTTTCTTTCCACCAGGCAGGTAATCATGCCGCGTAGAGGTATAAATACTGAAGCACAGGCGAGGATTGCGCGATACCGCTGGCTCGACAGTATTTGTGCGGGTGATGACCTGGTATTAACAGCCCACCATGGCGATGATCAGGCGGAAACATTCCTTTTGCATCTTTTTTCCGGTAAGCACCTGGAACAACTTTCTGGCATTGCAACACAACGGCCCCTCCTTCATGGTTCAAATACCAGCCTGGTTCGCCCGTTACTCAATTTCAGCAGGGACCAGATCGCCGATTATGCCTGCAATCACCAGTTGGAGTGGATAGAAGATCCTTCGAACCAGGACCTCGGCTACTATAGAAACTTTCTTCGCCACGAACTGGTTCCGGTGCTTTACAGCAGGAGTAAAATTGATCGTGATTTTCTTGTGCGCGGCGCGCAAGCCTGCAAGACCATTGCCGAGCACGAGGAAAAAGAAAACCTGGACCTTCTTAATGGCGCTACTCGGCCACGGCAAAGGGGTGTTTTCTGTGTTGCGGACCCTCTGCATCTGCCTGATGAGATTGTGACTGATGCCTATCGCTTTGCCAGCCTGCTGCGATTCTGGATACACTCGGCTGGTATTAAATCTCCGTCAAGTGCGCAGCTCGCGGATTTCTACCGGCAACTGCAGTCGAACCGGTCCGGTTATGCGGAAGTGCGCGTTGGCAGCCATATTGTCAGGTATTACAACAGGCTTCTATTCCTGACCCGCAAAGCGTGCCGAACCCGGGGCCCCTTGCCCTGGAGCCTGGAACCAGTAACGATTCGGGATGTCGGGCTGGTGGTTGAGCCGCTACGACAGCAGGGTGGCCTCGATCGTGACAACCTGCTGTACCGCACCAACCTTGAGCTGCACTGGCGCAGCGGCGGTGAGAGGTTCACGCTGCCGGGGAGGATGCATTCCTCCTCCCTGAAAAAACTGTTTCAGCAGAACCGGGTACCGCCCTGGGAAAGGAATACCATTCCGTACCTGTGGTCCAATGACAGGATTGTCTGGGCCCATGGCATTGGTTGTGCATCAGGATTCTCCAGTAAAACAGGCGAAAATGGAATTATTCCAAAAATTTCACTGCTTGCCGATTGAGTGTTTGCTCCGGATTTGATACTCTATTCTCCCGTCCGGATGGTCGTTTCAAGGCCATCTCAACACAATGATTCACCCTGATATTCCAGACGTTAAAGGTTGCCATTGCACAGGTATCCGGCATCGTTAGCTAAATCAGGGTCGAAATTTATATCAGGGTAGCAAGTCCAGATGACTAAATATGTGTTTGTAACAGGCGGTGTGGTTTCCTCCCTGGGAAAGGGTATTGCTTCGTCATCCCTTGGCAGTGTGCTGGAAGCCCGCGGGCTCAAGGTAACGCTGCTGAAGCTCGACCCCTATATCAATGTCGATCCGGGCACCATGAGCCCGTTCCAGCACGGCGAGGTGTTTGTCACCGAGGATGGTGCGGAGACTGATCTCGACCTCGGCCATTACGAACGTTACGTCCGAACCACCATGGGCAAGGACAACAACTTTACCACTGGCCAGATTTACGAGAAGGTTATCAGGAATGAAAGGAGAGGAGATTATCACGGCGGCACTGTCCAGGTTATCCCCCATATTACGGACGAGATACAGAAGTGCATAAAGGCCGGGGCTAAAGATGCCGAGATTGCCCTGGTCGAAATTGGAGGCACCGTGGGCGATATCGAATCCCTGCCGTTTCTCGAAGCGATCAGGCAGATGCGGGTCGAGCTTGGTCGTGCCAACACCCTGTTTATGCACCTGACCCTGGTGCCCGAGATACGCGTAGCGGGAGAAATCAAGACCAAACCGACCCAGCACTCCGTCAAGGAGATGCGCTCGATCGGTATCCAGCCGGACATACTGCTGTGCCGGGTCAGGGAAACGCTGCCGGAGTCGGCGAAGCGCAAGATCGCATTATTCACCAATGTTGAAGAACGGGCGGTTATTTCCGGGGTCGATGTTGAAAATATCTACGAAATCCCGCGACTGTATGTGGAGCAGAATATGGACCAGCTGGTGACCGCGCAATTGCAGATTGATGCTGGGCCACCGGATATGTCTGAATGGGAGCGGGTATGCGAGTCAAGCAACAATCCGGAAAATGAATTGAATATCTCCATGGTGGGGAAATATGTCAGCCTGACGGAGTCATACAAGTCGCTTTCAGAAGCACTCAAACATGCCGGCATCCAGACCAGGACGCAAATAAATATAAACTATGTCGATTCCACAGAAATAGAGGAAAACGGCACTTCGATGCTGGATGGCACCAATGCCATACTGATTCCGGGCGGCTTCGGGGAGCGCGGCATAGAGGGAATGATTACGGCCGCAGAATATGCCCGCACACACAAGATTCCCTATTTGGGTATTTGCCTCGGTATGCAGGTTGCAACCATCGAGTACGCGCGGCATGTGGTAGGACTGGATTGCGCCCATAGTACGGAATTTAACCGTGAATCGCCGCATCCGGTCATCGCCCTGATAACCGAATGGGTAGATGATGAAGGGCGACTCGAGCAGAGGGATGAAAATACAGATATTGGCGGCACCATGCGCCTTGGCGCCCAGGATATCCATCTCAAGGACGGGACCAGATATCGGCAAATTTATGAATCAGAAGTGATAAGCGAGCGCCACCGGCACCGTTATGAGTTCAACAATAACTACATGAAACAGCTCGAGCAGTCCGGACTGGTATTTTCCGGGCTATCCAGTGACGGGCTGGTCGAAGTGATCGAATTGCCGGACCACCCCTGGTTTGTCGCCTGCCAGTTTCACCCGGAATTCACTTCAACACCAAGAGACGGCCATAAAATGTTTACAGACTACATTATGGCAGGCCTGGAATATCGAAACTCTAAATAGGATAGCAGGACGGTTGGCTACCGCCCGGGCTTCGCACTGTCGGGGTGCCTGTAGTAATATTCCCGGAAACACAGGCCATCGAGAATTTGGGCATATAATCAGGTTATGAAATTACCCGAATTCAGCTCACGCAGCGACCAGCCATTTTTCCTGTTTTCCGGGCCGTGTGTCATAGAAACAGAAGAACTGGCGATGCAGACTGCTTCGTACCTGGGGGAAATTACCGCGTCACTCGGTATCGGGTTTGTTTACAAATCATCATTTTACAAGGCCAACCGGACTTCTTCGGAAACGCCGCGCGGCCCGGGCCGGCAACAGGGGCTGGAAATCCTGGCGCGGGTGCGGGAGACCCTTGGAATCCCGGTTTTGACTGACGTACACACCGTAGAAGATATCAGGGAGGCTGCCGCGGTTGTGGATGTCATCCAGATTCCTGCATTCCTGTGCAGGCAGACCGATCTGATTGAAGCCGCCGCGGCTACCGGAAAGGTGGTTAACATCAAGAAAGGCCAGTTTCTGTCTCCCGGGGATATGCAGCATGTTGTCAATAAGGCAAAAAACATTGATGCGCAGGCTAAAGTGCTGGTCTGTGAACGCGGTTCGAGTTTCGGCTACAACAACCTGGTAGTGGATATGCGGGGGCTGGAAATCATGAAAGAAACCGGTTGCCCGGTAGTTTTTGATGCCACCCATTCGGTCCAGCTGCCCGGAGCCGGCGATGGTAAATCGAGCGGGCAAAGAGAATTCATTCCGGTACTGGCAAGGGCAGCAGTGGCAGTTGGAGTGCATGGTTTGTTCATGGAAACCCATCCGAATCCCGACCAGGCCTTCAGCGATGGACCGAATGCCTGGCCCATGGACCAGATGAAATCTCTGCTGCAGTCCCTGCAGGAAATTGACCGGGTGGTTAAAGCCGCGTAGAGGCATGATCCGCCCGCATCAAAAGGGTCGATCTCACAAATTATCAATCAGGTTAATTAATGGCAATGCCTTGAAATTCTGATCATATTCCAGGCACGCTTGGGTTACGTTCGAATCCCAGCTTGGTAAAATAGCCGGCCAATAGCAGTGACATACACAACATAAGGCACAACATAAGGCAAGTACTGAAAATTGAGCACAAAAATCAAACACATCCACGCCTGGGAAATTCTCGATTCCAGGGGGAATCCCACCGTATCCGTAGACCTGGTTACCGAGGGAGGAGCAACAGGTTCTGCAGCTGTCCCGTCTGGCGCATCCACAGGCTCCCTCGAAGCGCTTGAACTGCGCGATGCGGATCCGGATCGCTATCTCGGAAAAGGTGTCCTCAACGCCGTGGACAATATTAACAACATCCTTCGCAGGGAATTGTTGGGCATGGATGCACAGGATCAGCGAAGCCTGGACAACCTCATGCTTGAACTCGATGGAACTGACAACAAGAGCAAGCTGGGTGCAAATGCACTACTGGCTGTTTCCCTGGCCGCTGCCCATGCCGCATCCAGTGCCCGTGCCGTGCCTTTGTACCAGCACCTGGGGGAGTTATACGGAAACTCGACTTTTACCCTGCCAGTACCGCAGATGAACATTATTAACGGTGGGGCACATGCAGATAATGCCATTGATTTTCAGGAATTCATGGTGTTGCCTGTTGGTTTCGATGAGTACCCGGAGGCATTGCGGTGCGGCGTGGAGATTTTTCATGCCCTGCGTAAGGTCTTGCTGGATAAAAACCTCAGTACCGGGGTTGGCGACGAAGGAGGATTTGCTCCTGAATGCAAGTCAAACGAAGAAGGACTGGGCCTTATCATGAAGGCAATCGAAAACGCGGGGTATGCGGCGGGTGACCAGGTTATGATCGGGCTCGATGCGGCAAGCTCGGAGTTTTACAGTGATGGGTTATATCGGCTCGGGGCGGAAAACCTCGAACTTGATTTTACCGGTTTTACGGAGTACCTGGAGTCCTGGACATCGAAATACCCGATTATAAGTATCGAAGACGGCATGGATGAACAGGACTGGAAGGGCTGGAAGCACCTCACCGAGCGGCTTGGCAGCAAGGTCCAGCTCACCGGGGATGACCTTTTTGTTACCAACGCGTCGATTTTGCAACGCGGCATCGACGAGGGGGTTGGAAACTCAATATTGATTAAATTCAATCAGATAGGCACTCTATCTGAGACTTTTGATGCGATCAGTCTGGCACAGAAATCCGGTTATTGTGCTACTATTTCACACAGGTCTGGTGAGACTGAAGACACCACCATCGCCGACCTTGCTGTGGCCACCGCCGCAGGCCAGATTAAGACCGGGTCGTTGTGCCGCTCCGAACGGGTCGCAAAATACAATAGGCTATTGAAAATTGACCAGTTACTGGGCGACAATTCGGCTTACGCAGGCCGCAATGCATTTTCTAACCTGAACCAATAGATGGTCTAAATTGAAACTTGTTAACATTATCTTGCTGGGATTATTTGCCGGGACACAGTATGCGCTGTGGTTTGGCAACAACAACGCGTTTGACCTTTACCGGCTCAAGGAAGCTGCCAACGCCCAGAACGTTGAAAATGAGATTCTTTATGATCGCAACCAGCAACTGGTAGCGGAAGTAATCGACCTCAAAAGTGGTGGAAAAACAGTGGAAACAATTGCGCGTTCCCAGCTCGGCCTGATCAAGGAAGGCGAAACGTTCTACCAGATTGTCGAGTAGGGCACCTGTTTCATTGCCGGGTAGACGCCTCGGCGTCGCTACGGGGTATATCATAAGGTAACGGTTGCAATGCCAGGGCCGGACCGCTAACCGATTCAATGTGCAGGCTGCCGGTTTCGCCGAGGACAAGGGGAATTACTACAGACACGGTCCAGTTGTTTTCACCGATTTGAACACAATCGACCACCAGACCCGCTTTCTGGTCAGGCCTGTCATCATGGAAAACCGGATTGCCCGGGAATATGGGATTATTGCCGGTGATAGTGGCAATAGCCAGTCGTTGCTTGGTTTTGCCCAGGTACTTGAGACGTGCAACGATCTCCTGCCCGGGATAACATCCCTTCCTGAAACTCACCCCGTCTACCAGGTCGAGGTTTATGTACTGTGGAATGAAGGCTTCTGAAGTTTCGCCGTATACCTGGGGTATTCCACTGTGGATATCCAGCAGTTTCCAGAAATCACCATGCAGGATACGACCAGGCTGATCATCCCCGTTTTCCGGCTTGCCGCCCTGAAAAATTGCTATTTTTCTCGGCCTGATTCCCTCAACGTGAAAGTGCTCTTCAGCTCCGGCATTCGGTGATACTGGCTGCAGTGCACCCAGTGCGGTGTTTTGTTGCTCAAGTTCGAATTTTACCTCGGCTCGAAGTACGAACATCTGTAGTCGTTTTAACAGTGGCTCCGCAATGGAATCAGGTATGAGGATCCAGAATCCTCCTTGCTCTCTTCGCATTACCCGAAGAATTGCGATTGCCCGGCCTTTCGGATTGCAATAAGCCTGCAGCTGCGCATTGTTGCTGTCCAGATTCCCGATGTCGTTACTGAACTGGGCCTGGAGGAAGTTCTCGGCGTCCGAACCGGTCACTTTTACAAGTTTCAGATGGCTCAGTTCGATCCAGCAGGGATGCGTGGATGACGGGTCGAGAATTTCCTCGATGTCAGCATCCGCTGGGTGCATGGGTGATCGGATATTGTGCGACATAGACGGAATACATTTCCTGCCAGGATAATTCAACCAGGGATTTGGCGATGCAGGTGATTATAGGGCACCTCTATTAGTTGTGGACGAGAAAGATTGAGGGTCAAAATTTTCAATATCAAGACGCCCCATGTATATAAGATGCGCGTACGTAATAGCCAGCTATTGCGAAGCCCGCCTTTATATTTCAGGGCAACGATGATATTGGATATTTTGGACTCAAAATTTCCGTTCATCAATTACTAGAGATGCCCTATATTATTAATTGATGTCCGGGATGTAAGATACGGTTAAAATCGGGAAATGCCAAAAACGATCCTAAATCCCGCTGATGGGCCCCGAATCTGCGGCGCGGAAAACAACCAGGTTGTAGATAAGAACACCGATGCGGCCCCGGGTTCCGTGCCTGCCGGCAGTAAGGACGCGGCCCGGGATGTTGCTGAATCCGGACAGAGGGGTGAAATTGGCGGGCCGGCAGGGCTGGAACCGACTCGCTATGGAGACTGGGAGGTAAAAGGAAGATGCAGCGATTTTTGAATACATCCCTGGTGCGTTGGATTTATCCGTGCAGTTTTGAGCGCATTACCCTGCTTGCAGACGGGCGATACGCAGCTATCGCCTATTGCCGGGAATGCCATTTATAATGTGTGCTACCCAATCCTGTATTGCTATTTTTATCCCATTATCGCCAGGCAGATATTTTTGTGACTAATCGACCGCTCTCCCCTCATCTCCAGGTATACAGGCCCCAGCTTACCTCGGTGCTCTCGATCGTGCATCGAGCTACAGGAATTGTGATTGCAATAGGTGCCGTGGTGATTGCTGCCTGGATCTGGAGCCTGTCAGCAGGGCAGGAGTCCTTTGAATTTATCAACGATTTTCTGGCCTCCGTGGTCGGAAAAATTTTCCTGTTTGCCTGGACCGCATGCACTGCCTACCACCTGTGCAATGGTGTGCGGCACCTGGTATGGGACGCGGGGTTCGGATTTGAGCTCTCACAGGCCTATCTCTCCGGCAAGGTGGTTATTGCAGCTACTGTGGTGCTTACCCTGATGGTGTGGATGGTATGAGTGGAGATAATGTACTGCACCAGGGGAGCCCTGTTGCTCCAGGTGCCGGTTCCCGGCACTGGAAGATACAGCGGGTTACCGCGCTTGCCCTTGTTCCGCTGTCCCTGTGGTTTCTTTTTTCCATTATTGACTACATCGGTGCTGACTACCAGTCGATAGTTGACTGGGTATCGAATCCACTGGTCTCAATTTTACTGGTGCTGTACCTGGTGTTCATGTTTATTCATGCCCAGCTTGGAATAGAAGTCGTCATGGAAGACTACGTACATAACGAATCACTAAGAGTCCGGTGCCTGTTGCTCAGCAAGAGCATATTTATCGTCTGTGGGCTGGCGTCAGTCTACTCCATCATCCGACTTGCGTTGTAACCAGGAGATATCTTTAACCGTGCCCGATGCCTATAAAATCATAGATCACCAGTACGATGTCGTGGTAGTCGGTGCCGGCGGTGCTGGTCTGCGCGCAACATTTGGTATGGCAGTGAAAGGGTTGAAAACGGCCTGTATTACCAAGCTGTTTCCTACCCGAAGTCATACCGTGGCAGCACAGGGTGGTATGAGTGCCGCGCTCGGTAACATGGGCGAAGACGACTGGCGCTGGCATATGTACGATACCGTCAAGGGATCCGACTGGCTCGGTGACCAGGATGCGATCGAGTATATGTGCAAGGAGGCGCCCGATGCGGTGATTGAGCTGGAACACTATGGTGTGCCATTTTCCCGCACCCCGGAAGGGAAGATATATCAGCGTGCCTTTGGCGGTATGACTACCCATTATGGCGAAGGGCAGGCACAAAGGACCTGCGCGGCCGCCGACCGCACCGGGCATGCGATATTACACACCCTCTACCAGCAGTCCCTCAAGCACGATGCCGAATTTTTCATAGAATACTTCGCCCTTGACCTGATTATGCAGGGAAATGAGTGCCGCGGTGTTATGGCCTGGGATTTGGACAGCGGAGAACTGCACCGTTTTGCTGCAAAGATCGTGGTGTTGGCGACTGGAGGATACGGGCGGGCCTATTTTTCTGCGACTTCTGCGCACAGCTGTACCGGCGATGGCGGGGGAATGGTTTTACGAGCAGGACTGCCCCTCCAGGACATGGAATTTATCCAGTTTCATCCCACCGGTATTTATGGCGCAGGATGCCTGATTACCGAAGGGGCGAGAGGTGAGGGGGGTTACCTGACCAATTCCCGGGGCGAGCGTTTTATGGAGCGTTACGCCCCCAATGCCAAGGACCTGGCTTCAAGGGATGTGGTCAGCCGCTCCATGACAATGGAAATCCGTGACGGGCTGGGGGTGGGTGAAGAGAAAGATCATATACATCTCCACCTCGAGCATCTCGGTCCTGAAGTGCTGGCAGAGCGGCTGCCCGGAATTTCCGAATCTGCGAAAATATTCGCCGGGGTAGACGTGACCCGGGAGCCCATTCCGGTTCTGCCCACGGTGCATTACAACATGGGCGGTATCCAGACCAATATCTATGGCGAAGTGGTGACCCTGGAAAACGGTAACCCGGAGCATATTATTCCCGGGCTCATGGCAATCGGTGAAGCGGCCTGCGTTTCGGTTCACGGGGCCAACAGGCTGGGTTCAAATTCACTGCTTGATATCGTCGTATTCGGCCGTGCTGCTGCACACCGGGCCAAAGAGTTGATCGGCGATAACAGCAGCGCGGTTACCCTGGCAAAGACCGCCGGCGAGGAGTTGGTGGCGCGTTTCGATGCGGTACGCCACGCCAGTGGATCGAGCCCTACGGCGGATATCAGGATCGAAATGCAGCGGGTTATGCAAAGCAATTGTGCGGTGTTTCGTACTGAAGAAGTTATGCAGGAAGGCATCGACAGGCTATCCGTGGCTTGCGACCGATTTGATGATGTGCGGGTCACTGACCGTTCCATGATCTGGAATTCGGACCTGGTAGAGACCCTGGAACTGGAAAACCTTTTACGCCAGGCCAGGGTATCGATACACTCCGCGATAAACCGAAAGGAAAGCCGCGGTGCGCACGCCAGGGAGGATTACCCGGACCGGGACGACGAAACCTGGATGAAACATACCCTGGCGTGGCTAGACAAGGTCAACGACGATCCGGTGCTGGATTATCGCCCGGTACACGACTACACCCTGACCGATGAAGTGGAATATATTAAACCGAAGGAGCGAGTTTACTGATGGCTGAATTCAGATTGCCGGAAAACTCCCGTCTTGAAAAAGGCAGCAAATACCGGGATTTAACTGACCAGGAACCCAGGACCGTTCATATCTACCGGTGGAATCCCGATACCGGGAAAAATCCGCGAATTGATACTTTTGAAGTGGATATGAAGGCCTGTGGCCCAATGGTTCTGGATATACTCATTCGCATCAAAAATGTAATAGACAGCACCCTGACATTCCGCCGTTCCTGCCGGGAAGGAATCTGCGGTTCCTGTTCGATGAATATTGACGGGGTCAACACCCTTGCCTGCACGACTGCGGTCGAAGATATCAAGGGAGACATCAAGATTTTCCCCTTGCCCCACATGTCGGTGGTTAAGGACCTGGTTCCGGACATGAATAATTTTTACGCCCAGTACGCTTCGGTCAAGCCATGGCTGCAGACAGAGACAGCAGCGCCGCAACGTGAGCGCCTGCAGTCTGAGGAAGACAGGAGCAAGCTGGACGGATTGTATGAATGCATTCTCTGTGCATGCTGTTCCACCAGTTGCCCGAGCTACTGGTGGAACCCTGATCGATACCTGGGTCCCGCTGCATTGCTGCAGGCTTACCGGTGGATTGCCGACAGCCGGGACGAGGCCACCGATCAGCGGCTGGAAGAACTCGATGATGCATTCAAACTTTATCGCTGTCACACAATAATGAATTGCACGAAAACCTGCCCCAAAGGTCTGAACCCGGCCCGCGCGATTGGCGAGATCAAGAAATCCATAGCTAAAAGATAGTCGGGGCTGGGCTGCGGGTCAATTGCATGGTCGAAGAAAGGAAAATTCGGCAGGTAATGTGGAAATGCCGCCGGGGAACCCGGGAGCTTGACCTGATTCTCGGCCAATTTGCACAGGACCATTTTGCAGGCCTGGCCCCCGGGGACCAGGATGCATTTATACGGTTGCTGGATCTGGAAGATCCGGTGTTAACTGACTGGTTGTGCTACCAGGCAGTGCCGAACATCCAGGGACTGGAAAGCATTGTCAGAAAAATACTGTCTACCGATAACGGTTAGTGTCGGGCATTCACGGCTCGCACATTTATTGCTGCTGATAACCTGCCTCGGTCCAGCTGCAGTGATTTTTGTCTACGCTGGTACTGAAGTGGCGATCGGGTTTACCTTGTGCTCCCTTGCCGTGTGTGCCAGTGAAGTACAGTTGCAGATAAAATCCGGGGATGTGCAGCTGGTAATTATAAATACTGCAGGGTCATGGTCTTTGGTGCTGGGGCAGGATAATATGATCCCGGTAAACCTGGACAGGCATACCAGGCTCGGCCCGATCGCTGTGTTGATGTTAAGCAGTGACAGGCAGCTCTTCCGGACAGTAATATTTGCCAGGCATTGTGACAATGAGCAGTTCCACCGCTTGAAGCTCTACCTGGATTGCTGTTAGTTGATGCGGAAATAAATTTTGGCCTGGCACAAAGCGCTGATGAACCCCAGGGTCATCGCCGGTCAAACTTGGTGGTGAGGACAATAGCCGTTTCCGTGGATTTTATCCCCGGTATCGCACTTATCCGATCCAGTTGCTGGTCCAGTTCGCTGGCAGAACTCACATTGATGATTGCGATCAGGTCAATCTTGCCGCTAACCGTATAAAGGGTTTCAATGACTGGAATCTTTTCCAGTGTATCCACAATCGTTTTGTTGGCGTTGGGCTCAAGAACGATATTTGTATGGGCCTGTATCCGCGATCTCTGTGCGGCGATTCCCATGCGCACCGTATATCCGTCAATAATCTGTCTGGCTTCCAGTCGCTGTATTCTTTGCTGGACCGTTGTCCTGGATACCCCCATTGTGCGGGCGAGTTCACTTACAGACGTCCTGGCATTGCGTTTTAGCAGGTTGAGAAGCTGCTGGTCTTTATCGATAGTCATTATATGTCAAAATGAAGTGTATACCCCGCTATTTTGCATTAAAACTACTGCAAAATGAACAAAAATGAAGCTGTTTTGTGTCGGGAAATTTGCGGAAAATCACCTGCATGGTCCACAAATGATCAACCAAATGGGTACATAGTCATGAGCAGCCTTGCACAAAATCTGAACACCATCGATGCGGGAAAATTAATTCATTTTCCCTATGCGGATTGTCAGGATTTTCTCGACCGCAACGAAACCAACGAACCGGTTTTCCTGTATTCAGCGAACCAGTTGAGGCGAACCGCCAGGCAGTTACAGGCGCTCTTTGCTGGTGAAGTATCTTACGCGGTAAAGGCAAATCCCGACCCAGCAATTCTGCAGACCCTGTGGTCTGCCGGAATTCGGTCATTTGACGTAGCCTCTCCTGGAGAGATTGAGCTTGTCGATTCCCTGTTTGACTCCCCGGTGATGCATTACAACAACCCGGTCAAGTCTGCGCACATGGTACAGCAAGCCTATGCTGTCCACGGTGTCAGGTCATTTGTAGTCGATGACCAGTCAGGGCTTGACCAGTTACTGGCCCTGGGAGACAGTGACCTGGAGATCACAATCAGGTTCAAGCTTCCTCACCAGGATGCGGCATACGATTTTGGCAGTAAATTCGGTGCTGAGCCAGATCGGTGTATCGATCTGCTCAGGGCTGCCGCGGGTACCGGCGCGCGATGTTCCCTCACATTTCATCCTGGCTCCCAGTGTACAGAACCGTCCATGTATGGCCGTTATATCCAGTCTGCGGCGCGTATCGCACGGGTTGCCGGGGTCGAACTGTACAGGCTTAATGTTGGCGGTGGTTTTCCCGTTCAATATCCCGGCCAGGTGGTGTCGCCGGTCAGCACTTACTTTGAAACCATCTGCTCTGCAGTGAACGCCTGTTTCAAGCGCGGGCGTCCGCAGTTACTTTGCGAACCAGGCCGTGCCATGGTTGCTTCCTCAAGCTCCCTGCTGACCCGGGTCATACACGTCCGTGACAACGGTGATGTGTTTATTAATGACGGGGTCTACGGTGGGTTGCAGGAACAGGCACTGATGTCATGCCAGTTACCTGTCAAGGTATACAGGAACGGCATGCGCCTGGAGAACAACATGGCATCAAATGCCCGGCCCCGTCAGGTTTATGGACCTACCTGTGATCCGACGGATCGTATGTCGTCCTGTATGATGCTGCCCGTAGACATTCGGCCCGGAGACTATATCGAGTTTGGATTCATGGGGGCATACGGATCGGCGACCTCCACCCGTTTCAATGGCTTCAACCCAGCCGCATATGTTCATGTGAAAAGCGGGTTTTTTGCCTGATTCCGCATCAACACCAACTGCAGGATTTTGCTGACGGGTACCGTGAGAATGGTTGAAATTCCGCAATAACTTCGGCAGACTGGCCTGTCATTTTTCAACGGGCCTGCCAAACGTGTCGGAGTCAGAAGATAAAATTGCCAGCCTCTGCTGCTGGAAATCAGCAGTCGAAATCGAGCCGTTATCCGGCGGCATCACCAACCTCAATTTCAGGGTAGACGATAGTAGCGGCAGCTATTTCGTCAGACTCGGTGAGGATATTCCGGTTCACGGAGTGATGCGCTTTAATGAACTTGCAGCGAGCAGGGCGGCACACAGGGCCGGGGTTTCCCCTGGGGTGGTTCACGCTGAGCCAGGCGTAATGATTCTCGAGTTTGTGAAAGGTAAAACCCTCACTGCGGATGATTTCATGGATGATGTGACCCTTACGGCAGCGACCAGGCTGGTCAGGTCCTGTCACTATGATATCCCAAACTACCTCGACAGCCCGGTACTCACATGCTGGGTTTTCCAGGTTATCAGGAGCTATTCATCGATCCTGGTGGCTGGAAAATCCAGATTGGTAAACCAGCTGGATGAATTCAATTCCGCTGCCGCGGTTCTGCACAAAGCGGTTGGCCGGATTGAACTGACCTTTGGGCACAATGACTTGTTACCGGCAAATTTTATTGATGACGGCAGCCGTCTGTGGCTGATTGACTGGGATTACGCAGGATTTAACTCGGCCCTGTTTGACCTCGGTGGCCTTGCCTCGAATAACGATTTATCCCCCGATCGGGAACGGGCCATGCTCGAGGATTTCTTCCAGGGGCCGATATCTCCGCAACTGAAAAAGGGCTACATGGCTATGAAATGCGCGTCATTGCTGCGGGAGAGCATGTGGAGCATGGTGTCCGAAATTCATTCGGCCCTGGATTTTGATTTTGTCTCCTATACCAGTGAAAATATTTCCCGGTTTTCAGCGGCTTATGACAGCTTCCAGCTGGATTATCCGTAGAAGCTCAAGCATACCCCGGGGAGGTGCCTATTTCTGACAACCTGAAAGGTGCTGGCTGGATTTCACTGTCCTGCCTGTTTGCGGCAGTCATGGTTTCGCTGATTAAAAGTATCAGCCTGGAAGTCAGTTCGGTGATCATTGTCGCGGGCAGGTGCGCGTTCGGCCTGTTGTTCCTGCTGCCGGTACTTGGTAAACATGGTATTGCGGCGCTAAACAGCAGCCAGATCAAGTTGCATCTGTTGAGGGGCTGCTTTGTTGCTGTAGGAATCAACCTGGGCTTTTACAGCCTGACTATTTTACCCATCACCACCGTTACCATATTGTTTTTCACGGCACCGCTGTTTGTAACGCTCCTGGCCACGCCGATGCTGGGGGAAGTGGTGGGGTGGCGTCGCCTGTGCGCCACTTTTGCTGGATTCATTGGCGCTGCTATAGTAATAAACCCCGGTGAAAATCAATTCAATCCCCAGTTGCTGATACCGGTTGCAAGTTCCGTGTTTTTCTCCATTTCCCTGGTTTTACACAAGCAGCTTTCCAGGACTGATCCTCCATGGGTACTTATGTTCTATATGTTTTCTGTCACCCTGCTGCTAACACTGCCGTTCGCGTATTCCCACTGGCAGCCACCCGGCGGGATCAATGCCATAGTCATCATGATTATCGCGGTATTTGCTACCTTCCGTACCTACTCGGATATTCGCGGTTATTCAACCGGGGATGTCAGTTTTGTCGCACCATTCCAGTACCTGAGAATTCTTTTTATCGGCGCAGTTGCATACTACTATTTTGCCGAGGTGATTCAATTGCATGAGTGGATGGGTATGCTGGTGATAATATCCAGCACCCTGTACATCGCCCAGCGCGAGTTTCGGCTGAACAGGAGGCTGACAATTTCCCGTGCCGATGACAGCAAGGTTATTTAACTGAAGCAATGGAATCGTCCAGGGATACCCTGACTAAAACCGGGCGCGTTACAGCAGGGCGATTGCTAAGATTTGCAACACTGGAAATGACAAAACACTACGCTAGTTATAGGGATACACTGGAATAAGTTCGTCAAAATACTGCAATGCTTCTTCCAGTTCGATTTCAGGCTTCAGCTCGAATGCATCGAAGCCGCATCGTTCCATTAACTGGAGGTTGTCCAGGGTGGCCCCTATAGCCCTGAGTTCACCGCGATAGGCGTGTTGCTGGCGCAGTTCCACAGCGAGGCTGTATATCCTGCCATCTGCAAAGTTCCCGGCATTTATTGCGATCACCGGGATCGCATGAAGGTGCTTCGACAGTTGTGAGATCGGGTCATCAGGCTGAAGCAATATACCGGGAAGTGACTCGATCTCATTTTCCGGATTTTCTGCAATCAAATCATCGATTGCACTCAACCACTGGGGCAGGGGAGTTATCCGGTTTTTGTCCTCGCACTTGTTGTCGGGCAGGAACTCACCGGCATGGTTGGTGCAGGGGTCAAGCTGCCACTGCGTGCAGGTTATTTGTCTGTTTTTGAGGATGTTCATATAAATTTCGCTTGAACGGTTCGATTCCGGTCCGTTCCAGGGTTTTGGCAAATTGTTCGCCCGGTGTTCGCAATGACAGGTAGGTATCGAGAATGTTTCCAACAGCATCCGCGAGGCCATCCCGCGGTACTGCTGGCCCTAGCCGCATCCCAATGCTGGCATTGTTGCCGGCGTTGCCCCCCAGGGTAATCTGGTACCACTCACTGCCTTTTTTATCGACACCGAGTATGCCGATATCTCCCGCATGATGATGCCCGCAGGCGTTCATGCAGCCGGACATTTTCAGCTTGATCCGGCCAATGTCGTAAAGTCGATCCAGGTCGGCGACCAGTTCACCAATTTCTTTCACCAGTGGTATTGTGGATGCGTTAGCCAGCGAGCAGAAATCAAGCCCCGGGCAAACAATCATATCCGTCAAATGGCCAATATTTGGCATGGCAAGTTGCCATTCCGATAATTGTGACCAGACTTCGAAAAGCTGGCTGGTCTGGACCCAGGGCAAAACAAGGTTTTGCTCGTGGGTCACCCGGATTTCATCTGCGCTAAACTTTTCCGCTATATCTGCGAGTCTTATCATGGTCGCAGCATCCATGTCACCCGGGGCATCGCCGGGGTTTTTAAGGGATACATGGACCACAGTAAATCCGTCGTGCCTGTTTTTCGTGGTGTTGTGCTTTTTCCACTTCAGGAATTCCGGGCTGGCCACAGGAATATACTTGCCCTGGCCGGTTGAAGTGACTTCAGGTATCCCCGCAAACTGGCGACGCGTTTTCTCAAACAACCCAGAATCAAAGTGGGGAGTTTCGTAGTGCAATTCGGCCAGCATGTCTTCTACCTGGCGCCGGTATTCTTCGATACCAAGATCATTGACAAGTATCTTGATTCTGGCTTTGTACTTGTTGTCGCGCCGACCATGCATGTTGTAGACCCTGAGAATGCACTGCAGATACTGCAACAGGCTTTCCGGATCCAGGTTTTCATGAAGTATTTTGCCGATTACCGGTGTCCGCCCCATGCCGCCGCCGACATAGACCCTGAACAGGTACTGGTTGCCGGAATCGAGGTAAACCTGGATCCCTATATCATGAAACTGAATTGCAGCCCGGTCCTCGCTGGCGCCAGTCACTGCGATTTTGAATTTCCGGGGCAGCCAGTTAAATTCAGGGTGCAGTGTGGACCATTGACGTATCAGTTCGCACCAGGGTCTTGGATCGGTGTATTCATCATCTGCGACACCGGCAAGATGATCCGTAGTGATATTCCTGATACAGCTGCCGCTGGTCTGGATTGCATGCATTCCAACGGTGGCAAGATCATGCAGCAGTTCGGGGACCTGTTCCGTTTCTATCCAGTTGAACTGGATATTCTGGCGGGTAGTGAAATGGCCATAACCACGGTCATATTGTTGTGCAACTTCGGCCAGTTTCCGCATTTGCCTGGCATTCAGCTGGCCATAGGGTATGGCAACCCGCAGCATAGGAGCATGGCGCTCCATGTATAGACCGTTTCTCAGGCGAAGCTGCTGGAACTCATCTGCGTCCAGGCGTTTGGCGACGAAACGGGCGACCTGGTTCTGGAACTGATCTGCTCGCTTGTGCAGGAACGTTGTTTCCTGCGGGCTGTATGTGTACATGTAAACTGCCTGTGCTTAATTTGTTGCAGTGTATGGGGGTAATGGAGCAGTGGCAATAACCTTAAGTAAATAATACTTTTGTTATGCTATATTCCCACTCCCAATAGAAATTATTATTATTACAGTGAAAAACAAAGAAAATTATTCCCTTGACGAGGTAGATAGAAAAATTCTGTATTACCTGCAACGAGATGCAAGTATGACCATCAAGGAGATCGCCGCGAAAGTCCATCTATCGCCGACACCGTGCTGGAAGCGCATACAGAGAATGGAGGAGGACGGTGTCATTCGTGGGCGGGTTGTCTTGCTGGATCCGAACAAGGTCGATGCTGCAGTCACTGTATTCATTGCAGTAAAGACGGACCAGCACAACACGGCGTGGAGTGAAAAATTTGCTTTTGAAATGTCTTCAATCCCCGAAATTCTGGAAATCTACCGGATGAGCGGAGAAGTCGATTACCTGTTACGGGTGGTGGTCGCGGACATCGCCGCATTTGATAATCTATACAAAAAGATTATTGATAGAATCGCTCTATCCAATGTCACGTCTACGTTTGCGATAGAGCAGATGAAATATACAACGGCCCTGCCGGTATAAGCCCTGCCGCAAAAGGATGCCTTGCCTGTGAGCTTTATTATTAATTGCGTCTATTCCGGATTTGGGTTAAATTTCCTGCATAAATGCAGAATTTGTAAGATGTTTCATTCAAGGATCGCACCCATGCGAAATAGTAAGGCGGCAAATGAGTGGGTGTATGCTGGATTACATAGTGCCAGGGAGTCGCAGGGAGTCGACTGGGCAGGACGAAATCCCACAATTATCTCGCACACGACGTGAAAACAGGTTATATGGCCAGTACCCGTTATATGATGCGAATTACAAATTTGCTAAAATGTAACAAAGTCAGGCACAGTCACAGAAAACATTATGATGTCGAGTAGTCGATAGTCACAGTTTCAATTTCCACAATCAATTCCAATATTAAGAATCAATTCCAATTTACAGCAATTTTCAGAATAAGGTGTAGTCAACATGGCAATTTCAACCAGAATCGCATGGCATAGAACCATTCGTACAAAACTGATCGCGGTAATTATCCTCATCACATCTATCGTACTGGGTGTGACCGGGTATTTCGCTTATAAATACATTGAACAACAGGAGCAGGCCGAACTGTCAGAACTTGCGGAAGTATCAGCAACAAGACTCTCGCAGCATCTGGTCATTCCCATGTGGAACCTGGACCGTGAACAGGTAAGCGAACTACTTTCCGCAGAAATGCAGGAGCTGAGGGTTGCCGCTATTGTCATCAGAGACGAGGACAACAGTACCCTGTTTGCCGCGAAAGAAAGAAATGATGCGGGTGAAATTGTCGAATCGGTGGGCAGTATTTCCGGCAACTATATTAGTGTTGATCGCAAGGTTCTAAACAACGATCAAGAAATCGGGGTTGTCAGTATGTTTGTGACGCCAAAGTTTATGGAGGAAGAGTTAAAGAACTTTGGACAGGGTGTTATTGCGACGGTAGTCATTCTCGACTTCGTCATATTCATTATCATGATGGTTGTACTGGGGCGGTTGTTGATCAATCCCATTATGGAGCTTGCCGCCGGTGCTGAGAAAATTTCCCGCGGCGACCTGAACCAGACTTTCGACGTGTCGGCAAGGGATGAAATTGGCTATCTGGCAGCCACGTTTAATAAAATGCAGTCCAGCCTCCGGGTAGCAATAAGGCGATTGACCAAAGGGGCACGTTGAACCCCGGGTAGGGGGAGCGCTATGACCAGATACTCTATTCCTGCCCCGGCCTTGAGCTAGTATCGTGGCCGGCACAGAAGTTCTGGACGCGCTCGATCCCCACATCCAGGCGGAGCACACCGGCACGGCCATGATCGTGTTTTCGGATAACAGTCTCGGCAGAATTTACCTCAATGCAGGCGTACCCACAGCAGCAAGGTATCGCAGCTTCGAAGGCATGGAGGCCCTGGCCGCCTGGCGGGGGATAGATGTGCAAACGGTGAAGTTTCACAGTAATACCGACATCGTCAGATCACGGGTAATGCTGGATTCCAATTACGAAGTAATCAGTTCCCTGAGCGAGCAGGCTGCGGCGCCTCCCACTCCCCGCCAGGCACCACGCACGGCCGCACGCCCACAGGAGCCACCGATAACCGGCCCGCTGCTGAGTCCATCACAACGGCAACGGTTGGGTGCATTGCTGACAGATTTTATAGGACCGGTAGCGCCCCTGGTTATGTCTGACCTGCCTGGCACTGTGGATATTGAGACCGCCCTGAGTATTGTTTCCAGGGAAATTGATGATACCCAGCGGGCATCGGAATTTGTGGTCACCGCAAGGCAGGAACTCGGCTAACCATCACTAACCTTTTTGTATAATCCCGGGACGTGGGTTGCCGTTGCCGGGCCCCGTTATCCGGTACCGTCAAGCAGTTCTTTAAAAGCAGAGTACGATGGCATTTTTCGCAGAGAGCCCTGTCGATGATCAACCAGGCCATATCCCGGGTTGATCAACTGCCACCAGTAAACCCTTTCAACCCAGCCGCATTCCAGCGCAACCTGGAAGTACTGCTTCAGGTAATCGGCCTGTGTAGTTTCATTCACAGTAGTTCGGGGGTGCCCGGAATTGGGGGTATATGGCCGGGTATCAAGCAGAGGCCAGTTTGTTTCGGTAATCAAGAGCCTGTCATCGGTGTTATTAGAAAGAGAAAGAATTGCTTTTATGAGCCGGATCTTTCTTTCAAGATCAAACATGCCATACTGTCGGCCGTAGGCCGATCCGCGTCGATTCACGTACAGTTCCGCGGCACACCCATCCATACGGTACGGACTAAAGTTGAACAACGTCCTTAGCGTAACCAGGGGCTCAAAGTCAATTACGCTGGATCCCAGCAGTTTGATGTCGGGGAATTTCTGCCTCTCTTCATCAGCAATCCTGAAAAGAGTTATCGCATCCCCGGTGTGCCTGCATCCCCATTTTGACCGGTTTACCGCGTTCCCGATCTGGAAACGGCCAGTGACATGTGAAACTTGTGCAAATATGGTTCGGACCTGCTGACGCCACTGCTCGGGCCGGGTAATGCTTTCCCGGCTCTGCAGGATGTTGACCAGAAAATCGTGTTGCGGAAACCGCTCCATGAACTTGAGGTAGTGGTCGATTTTGCTGACCTCCCATACCGGGATGCGAATCAAGAGATTGCGCACACCAAGTTCCTGTACCATCTCAACGTGGGCCGATTGCCACTGCATTTCCGCGTTGATACTTAAACCGGCCATCTCGGACATGGTGAATTTGGGCTGGGGTTCCAGGGAAAAATACCGCCAGGCTATTAAAGGGGATAAAGCGCCTGCGGAGAGCCCAATGCGGGTATATTCGAGAATATTCGACCACGAGATTCGTGGCTTCTGTCCTTTATCCAGCTTATAAGGCTGGGAGGAATACGGGTCCCACCAGGAAGGGTGATTGGTCATTAATATTCTCTAAAATACATTAAGTTTCTTCGATCATCGTCGAACTGGACTGCAAATCGCAAATTTGAGATAATGATACAAATATCTCGGAAACTGCGATTCAATGCCCAAAATTTTAGTCCTGCATGGCCCGAACCTTAACCTGCTTGGTACCAGGGAACCAGAACATTATGGCCACACCAGCCTCAAAGAAATTAACAGCAAACTCCAGCAACTTGGCCTTGCCGACGGAGTAGATGTTGAATGCAGGCAAAGTAACGCTGAGAACGAGCTGGTAGACTGGGTACAACAGGCACCACAGCAAGATGTTGATTTTATCATCATCAACCCTGCGGCATTCACCCATACCAGTGTGGCGATACGGGATGCCATAGTTGCGGTGGGGGTTCCTTTTGTGGAAGTACACCTATCAAACGTGCACCAACGCGAACCATTCAGGAAACACTCTTATTTTTCCGACGTCGCCGTTGCCGTCATTACCGGGATGGGGCATCTGGGATACGAATTTGCCTACAGATTTGCCAGGGAAAAATTGAAATCATGAATAGAGACTGTGGGGATTGTTTGAACTATCCAGTGGGTGACTGGTTCGCATGGTTCACCTATCATCAGGTTGGGAGAGAATCGTGGATCTAAGAAAAGTAAAGAAACTGATTGAGTTGTTTGAAGAGTCCGAGCTGGTAGAATTGGAAATTACCGAGGGTGAAAGTACAATCCGCCTCAGCAGGGGTGGAAGCACGTCGCCATACGCTCCCATATATGCGCCACAGGTACTGCCTGTAGCGGAAGCAGCGCACGTTAAACCGGCGGACTCCCCCAGGAATGAAGAAGTCCTGGCCGGTAGCACCATCGATTCACCGATGGTCGGGACATTCTATGATGCTTCATCGCCGGATACCGATGCATACGTTTCGGTGGGCTCGGTGGTTAAGCCAGGTGACGTTCTTTGTATTATCGAAGCAATGAAAACCTTTAACCAGCTGGACGCGGAGGTATCCGGAACAATCAGGGCCATATACAAATCCTCCGGGGATCCCGTTGAGTTTGGTGAACCACTGTTCCTGATAGACTGATTCAGCCAGCGAATTTTCGAATGCCCGGTCATATTAAAAAGCTGGTAATTGCCAATCGTGGCGAAATCGCCCTTCGTATCCTGCGCGCCTGCAGGCAACTCGATATCCTTACTGTGGCGCTCCATTCCGACGTAGACAGGAATGCAAAGTATGTACGGCTTGCTGATGAATCGGTATGTATCGGGCCCGCTCCAGCGGCGACAGCTATCTCAATATAGCTTCGGTCATTGCGGCGGCTGAAGTGACTGGAGCGAATGCAGTGCATCCCGGATACGGGTTTCTCTCGGAAAACGCAGATTTTGCAGAACAGGTTGAACAAAGTGGATTTGTTTTCGTTGGGCCATCACCCGAGACCATTCGAATCATGGGCGACAAAATTTCTGCTATCCAGACTATGAAATCCGCCGGGGTGCCCTGCGTACCAGGTTCTGATGGGCCCTGTGCCAGAGGATCCCAGGTCAGATTTTCAGTCTCGCCAATGAAATTGGCTACCCCCTGATGGTGAAGGCTACGGGGGGCGGAGGCGGCAAGGGCATGCGGGTGGTCAGGAACTCCCGACGACCTGCTCGAGGCGATCAACACTACCCGGAAAGAGGCGGCGGCCGCTTTTGGCAATGATGTGCTTTACATGGAACGCTTCCTGGAAAAGCCGAGACACGTGGAGTTCCAGGTCCTTGCAGATACTCATGGCAATGTTGTGCACCTGGGTGACAGGGACTGTTCACTGCAGCGCAAACACCAGAAAGTTATCGAAGAAGCGCCAGCACCGGGAATAAGTGACCAGGGTCAGAAATGAAATTGGGGCAAGATGTGTCAATGCCTGCAAACAGATAGGGTACCGCGGGTGTTGGGACATTTGAATTCCTGTATGAGGACGGAGAGTTCTTTTTCATCGAGATGAATACCCGAATCCAGGTTGAACATCCGGTTACCGAGATGATTACAGGAATCGACCTGCTTCAGGAGCAGATACGGGTCGCCGACGGCGAACAGCTCAGGTTTGCCCAGGATGACATCCACTTTCGCGGACATGCCTTTGAATGCCGGATCAATGCAGAGGACCCGGTCACCTTCATGCCATCTCCGGGAACGATTACCCACTACCATATGGCGGGTGGCCCGGGGGTGCGGGTAGATTCCCACGTTTACAGCAATTACACAGTACCGCCTTACTATGACTCCATGGTCGGTAAGATTATCACCCACGGTATGAATCGAAGTGAAGCACTGACCCGGATGAATGGCGCTCTCCAGGAAATGGTGGTGGAGGGAATAAAAACCAATTTGCCGCTGCACAGGGAGCTGGTGCAGGATCCGGAGTTCATAAAAGGGGGATGTGATATACACTACCTGGAGAAGAAGTACTCCATTGCCTGATATTCCCAACCTGGAGTTTGTCGAACTTACTGTAGATGTTTCATACACGCTTTCGGAACGGGTCGAGGAGATATTCAACTGTGCCGGAGCCCTGTCGATAACCATACTCAGTACAGATGACGAAGCGTGTTTCGATGTTGCGGAACCGGGCAATCCACAATGGAACCAGCAAACCCTGACGGCGTTGTTCGATTCCGGCATTGAGGTCGAGGCGGTCGCGGCCAGGCTTGAAAACACCCTGGGCAATACTGAAATAAGAGTCTCAATCCTGCAAGACCGGGATTGGGAGCGGGTATGCCTGGAACACTATCGCCCATTCAATGTCGGCAGTGATCTGTGGGTATGCCCAAGCTGGTACAGCCCCAGGCCCGATTCAGGAACCGTGGTCGAGATTGACCCGGGTATGGCGTTTGGCACCGGAAGTCACGAAACGACGCGTTTATGTCTTGAATATCTGTCCCGGCTGGACCTGGCAAAAAAAACTGTGATAGATTTTGGCTGTGGGTCTGGTATTTTGGGTATCGCAGCGAGTAAACTTGGCGCCAGTTTTGTAACCGGGCTGGATATTGATGATGGGGCAGTACAGGTCGCGAACGAAAACGCCGACAAGAACAATGTTTCGAACAAGTGCATTGCGCTGCACACAAGGGACTTTTTTGACAAAGGCTACAAATGCGGCCCGGTTGATCTCGTGATTGCAAATATCCTGGCCAATACCCTTGTAGAGCTGTCCGATAAAATTTGCAGCCTGGTAAGTTGCGGTGGACTGTTAATGCTTTCCGGCATACTTCAATCCCAGGTTAACCTTGTTACAAGTGCTTATGCGGGAGTATTTGAATTTGACATCCACCAGGATCAGGACTGGGTGCTGCTTGCCGGGTTTAAGAAACTCTAACGATCACTGATAATTCTGAAATTTTTATATGAGCCAGAGATACTGTGCCTGCCCTTACTGCGAGTCAATTTTCAGGCTTCCTGACAGTAAATATAAGCGCAGGGCCGGCATAGTCAGGTGCGGTTCCTGCCGTGAAGTATTTGATTCGAACGTGAACCTGGTTATGAGGTCCGGCAGCAGTTTTATACCGGTAGACGGAAAGAAATTAAAGCCGATAGAATCAGAATCAGGGGCTTCCCGAGTGCCGGCACCGGAATCCGGTGTTACCCCAGGGGTGTCCCAGTTGCGCAATCAGGATTCCCTGATGGGATTCCGTTAGCGAGCCAGAGATTGATGAAAACCTTGCAGTTACCCAGTATCCAGAACAGGATCTAGACTTTACCGCCCCTTCCTATTCCTGGAATAGTGATCTTAAAAGTGACAGTTTCAATGAAGAAGCGATAAGGGATATTCTCATTGATGATGTAAGAAACCCTTTCCAGGAAAATTCTGAAAACGGGTCGAGGAAAAAGAGCAATAAAACCACTGCGCGAATAGAGCCAGTATTCGAGCCCTTGAATCTTGATGATCTTTCTAATAAACAGGAAGGGTTAGATGAAGACGGTTTGCCAGGTAAACAAACAAATTCGGAATCCGGGAAAAGCCTGTTTCCTGCATCTGAAAACTACATCGACCAGTTTGACAGTGATATCAATCTCAATCTTGTGACATCAGGTGTTTCGCCGGAAAATTTGTCATCGATGTCGATAAACAGCTATACCAATGATTCGGATCTGGACAGCAGTTCTCTCAGTAAAATGGGTCGTAACGGTGTTGACGAGTTAATGGGTGAGCGTAAAAACCCGTTTGTGTCATTTGTCTGGCTGCTTGTAACCATCGGATTTGTGTTTTTGCTGGGATTGCAGGTAAAGCATTTTTTTGTCGAAAAATATGCCCAGCACGAAACCTATAGATCCTACCTAGCAGCATTTTGCAAGGTGGCTGGCTGTGAATTGCCGTCGCGCCAGGATCCATTCAAGTTTACGCTTACACATACCAAGATTGACCTTCACCCGACCCAGCCGGGGGCAATCAGGGTGACTGTTAAACTGGTAAACGAAGCAGGATTTTCTCAACCCTATCCGTACCTGCAACTAACCCTGACCGACAAGGTTGGGCGAGTCGTTGGGCGTCGAACAATTACGCCAGCGCTCTACCTGGGCAAGTCCACTGAAAACATGCTTGGAAAGGGGGAACTGGCCTCCATTTTGTTTGACCTGGCAAGGCCGCATGCAAAGGCAGTGGGATTTGTCGTGGACATCGTTACAGATGCCCTATTCATCATAGGGCCCTTTGTGAAAGAATGCCGCGTCTTGCCAATCCAGCTGGGTAAATACACTCTGAGCAATAACGTCTTTCTGGCACCAATGGCCGGAGTTACTGACCTGCCATTCCGGAAACTATGCCGGAAACTCGGTACAGGAATGGTAACCGGTGAGATGACAAGTTGTATTGCCGCTCTGCGTTCCACGGAGAAATCCAGGCTCAGGGGCGTACATATTGGTGAACCTGAACCACGATCAATCCAGATTGTTGGCTGGAGTCCGGAAATGATGGCCGATGCCGCCAGGTACAATGTGGACCAGGGGGCTTCGATTATCGACATCAACATGGGTTGCCCGGCCAGGAAAGTGTGTAATCGGCTTGCTGGCTCGGCCCTGCTCGGCGATGAAACACAGGTTGCTAACATCCTGGAATCGGTAGTGGGCGCAGTTGACGTTCCGGTTACACTCAAAATCAGGACGGGTACTGATCCAGCAAACCGAAATGGTGTATCGATTGCCCGAATCGCGGAAAATTGTGGAATCCAGTTGCTGGCGGTACATGGGCGTACCCGGCATGACAAATACCTTGGAAGTGCAGAGTACGAAACCGTCCGCCAGATAAAGTCCGCGGTTGAGATTCCAGTTGTGGCCAATGGAGATATAACGTCAGTTGCAAAAGCACGGGAAGTTCTAAGCTACACCGGCGCAGACGGCATCATGATCGGCAGGGCAGCTCATGGCGCCCCGTGGTTGCCCGGTCAGATAGCAGCTTCCCTTGAAGCCGGGAGGATTGTACCTGGCCCCGATCCTGAATCGAGGAAATTGATTATTATTGAGCACCTCAGGGAGTTATACCGGTTTTATGGGAGTTACAAGGGTGTGCGAATAGCCAGAAAACATATAAAATGGTACGTTCAATCGATTCCAGGAAACCAGCAGTTTCGCAGCCTGGTAAACCGGGTGGAAAATCCGGGTGCCCAGTCCGCAATGGTTTTTGATTTTATCTCGGGAATTCAGGACCAATTGAAGGCGGCATAATGTGAGCAAAAAGCGGGCAAATAAAAATACAACGCATAAAAATATCACGCTAAGCGACCAGGTGCGGAATTCTGTGACGAAGTACTTCAATGAGTTGAATGGCGAATCTCCCTGCGATGTTTACCAGTTGGTGATATCGGAAGTGGAGAAGCCGTTGCTCAAGGTGGTGATGGAATACAGCGAAAATAACCAGAGCAGGGCGTCGAGAATTCTTGGTATTAACCGAAATACCCTCCGCAAAAAGCTTGAAATTTACAACCTCGACTAAGCAGCAGGTTAACAGGAATACGTGAAGGTCTTCAGGCGCGCCGGGATGCTGACTGCAATTACTGAAAACCCTGAACCAAAATCACAAAAGGATCGAAAATATGGCCAGGCCAGTTAAACGTGCCCTGATTAGTGTTTCTGACAAAAAAGGGGTAATAGAATTTGCCAGCTTTCTTGCCCGAAATGGCGTTGAAATTCTTTCAACGGGAGGTACCGCCAAACTACTTGCGGAAAACGAAGTTGCAGTGACTGAAGTCAGCGAGCATACCGGGTTTCCTGAAATAATGGGTGGAAGGGTGAAAACGCTTCACCCGCTGATACATGGAGGAATTCTTGGCCGGCGCGGCATCGATGATGATGTGATGAATGAAAATCACATATCGAAAATCGATTTGGTTGTGGTAAATCTGTATCCGTTCAGGCAAACCATAGAAAATGAGGATTGCTCCCTGGCTGACGCTATCGAAAATATTGATATAGGGGGTCCTGCCATGCTCAGGTCCGCTGCGAAAAATCACGCCGATGTAACTGTGGTGGTTGATTCCGCTGACTATGCCCGGGTCATTGAGGATATGCAGAGCGGGGGAGGCGATGTTTCTTTGCAGCTTCGTTTTGACCTGGCGCTAAAGGCGTTCGAGCACACAGCATCATATGATGGTGCGATCGCAAATTACCTCGGTAAAATTTCAGGCGGGGAATCGGGTAATTTTTCGAGGACTTTCAATCTTCAGTATGTCAAAAAACAGCAAATGAGATATGGTGAAAACCCTCACCAGGGCGCAGTTTTCTACATTGACCCCGAAAATGCTGTGCCTGGCATATCCAGCGCTGTCCAGTTACAGGGCAAAGAACTTTCCTATAACAATATTGCCGATACTGATGCGGCACTTGAGTGTGTAAAACAGTTTCCCGAAGCACAGGCCTGTGTCATTGTAAAACACGCAAATCCCTGTGGTGTTGCGGTTTCAACGGGCCAGGCGGACGCCTATCAACGTGCCTTCGATACCGATCCGGAATCTGCCTTTGGGGGGATTATCGCTTTTAACTCACCGCTTGAGTCAGAAACTGCAGAGAAAATAATTGCTCAGCAGTTTGTTGAGGTGATCATTGCCCCTGAAGTAACGGGAGCCGCCCGGGAGATACTGTCCGGTAAAAGTAATGTCCGGGTGCTTGAATCCGGATTCTGGGATTCGGACCACGATTCCGCCCCAGCATCGGGTCGGTTCGATTTCAAGAAGGTTAGCGGCGGGTTGCTGGTGCAGGATAGTGATGGCCCGCTTTATAGTGGCCTGGATGCAGTTTCCCGGCGCAGCCCCACAGAAGAAGAAATGCGCGATCTTGTATTTGCCTGGAAGGTAGCAAAGTATGTCAAATCGAATGCAATTGTCTACGCATACGGTCAGATGACCATCGGTGTGGGAGCGGGCCAGATGAGCAGGGTGAATTCTGCCAGGATTGCTTTAATAAAGGCCGAACATGCCGGCCTGGATGTTTCAGGAGCGGTTATGGCTTCAGATGCGTTTTTCCCTTTCAGGGATGGTCTCGATAACGCTGCTGCCGCAGGAATCCGGGCAGTAATCCAGCCTGGCGGTTCAATCAAGGATGAGGAGGTTATTGCAGCCGCCGATGAGCATGATATTGCGATGATCTTCACTGGAATGCGACACTTTCGGCATTAGGGCGCCTCTACTAATTGATGAACGGAAATCTTGAGTCCAAAATATCCAACATCTGCGTTGCCCAGAAAGATAAAGGCGGGCTTCGCAATAGCTGCCTATTACGTGCGTCCATTTTGTATACATGGGGCGCCTTGATCTTGAAAATTTTGGCTCTCAATCTCTCTCGCCCACAATTAATAGAGATGCCCATTAGTTACCGGGACCTGGCTTGACATGGCAGCACTATTTTCCAAATACAGGGTTATTCTCAGTGGACAGGTAATGCCGGAGTTTAATCGCCGCCAGGTGCTGGAAAGCCTCGCCCAGATCTTCCACTCAAAGCCGAGCACCATGGAGAAGTTGCTGCAGGGAAATCCCATACCTCTAAGGAAACAATACGACAGGGACCAGGCCCAGCTCATTTGCGACAAAATATTAAATAGCGGCGCACAGTGCCAGATTGAGGAAATTCCGGAAATACCGCTGCAATTGCTGGACGAAGAGACAATACCTTACCCGGAACAGCTGGAAGACAGGATAGGTGCCGACAACCCGGACGGGGACCCTGATGAAGACGCCGTTTATGGGAGTAATATTTACAGAAGAGATGAAGACAGCCTTCAGGACCCGAATTTTGGCCGGGATAAATTAAGCAACCTTGTGATGTTGTTCGTCGGCACAAATCTCGACTACTACCGCAACCAGTTTCGCCGCCTCGGCAGCGTCCGGCACCCAACCTTCAGGATGTCCTGGAACTGGCCGGCATTTTTCTTTTTCTTCTTCTGGGCACTCTATAGAAAGTTGTGGATATGGGCGGTCGTGTATGTGTTGGGTGGTGCGGCCCTGATGATGTTGCTGCCGCCCGGACCGATCTCCCTGGTCTGGTTGTTTGCCTGGCCACTATCGGCAAACTACATTTACTATCGCCAGGCTATTGCCAACGCTAGAGCAGCGATGCAGGCCCCGGAGCAAGAAGCACAATACCTGGATAAGGGCGGAGTGAGCAGATTTGCAGTCTGGATTGGCTTGCTGGTAATGATTGTGGTTTCCGTGGCAACCAGTAACTACGTCACCACGCGATTTATGCAAGAGTATGGTGAGTATATAAAGGATACCCTGCCAGGGTCCGGTACCCAGATACGGGGAGATGGTTCTGCTATGGGGGAAATCAGCGCTGCGAATACCCCTCTTTCAAAAACCTCTCTGACCCTGAGTTATCTTGGAACGTCATTAAAAATACTCCTGGTTAGCAGCAAAGCAAGGGAAAACCCGGATTCCATCAGGCAGTTCGTTGACCAGTTGAATACTGACAATGTCAAGGATGGATGGGGGCAGGCAATTCACATTATCGAAGAACCGGGGAAATACCTGCTAATTTCAGCTGGTCCCGACGGTGCATTCGATAGTGAAGATGATGTGATTCAGCCCGTGATCATCGTGGGAGCCTCTGAATAAAACATGAGTGAGTTTTAAATGAAAATTCTTGTAGTCGGGTCAGGGGGGCGTGAACATGCACTGGCCTGGAAGGCGGCAGCTTCTCCCCTGGTAACCGAAGTGCTGGTAGCGCCTGGCAATGCGGGTACAGCGTCAGAGGAAGGTATTTGCAACGTCGCTATCAGCTCTGATGACGGTGTTGCTCTGGCCGGCTATGCTGCTGAAAATAATATTGACTTGACAATTATCGGCCCGGAAGGCCCCCTGGTCGAGGGTATTGTGGATCTGTTTGAAGAGCATGGATTAAAGTGTTTTGGTCCAAGTCGGGCGTCTGCACGGCTTGAAGGCTCAAAGACATTCAGCAAGGAATTTCTCCTGAGGCACCACATTCCTACCGCGGCATATAAAAGCTTTTCCGACCTCGATGAAGCCCTGCAATACATTGAGGGCGTCACTTTTCCGGTGGTTGTCAAAGCAGACGGTCTGGCGGCCGGAAAAGGCGTTATCATTGCGGATGCCATTGATTCCGCAGTTGATGCCGTTACGGACATGCTATCCGGCAACAAGTTTGGCGAGGCAGGAAGCCGGGTTATCGTGGAAGATTTTCTGCAGGGCGAAGAGGTAAGTTTCATCTGTATGGTGGATGGCAAAAACATCCTTCCCATGGCTTCAAGCCAGGATCACAAACCTGCCTACAATGGGGATACTGGCCCAAATACCGGGGGCATGGGGGCATACTCCCCGGCCCCGATAGTCAATGATGATATGCACGAGAAGATACTCGCCACTGTAATTCGCCCAACTGTTGATGGCCTGCTTTCCGAAGGTATGCCCTACACTGGATTCCTGTACGCAGGCCTGATGATCGGCGAAGACGGTCATCCCAGGGTACTGGAATTCAATTGCCGATTCGGCGACCCGGAAACGCAGCCTGTTCTAATGAGGCTTGAATCTGACCTGGTTGAGCATTGCCTGGCGGCCCTGGAGGGCGAGCTGCATAGCCAGACCGCGTCCTGGAGCAGTAAACCGGCACTGGGCGTGGTAATGGCGTCCAAGGGCTATCCAGACAGCTATGCCAGGGGTCACGTGGTATCCGGGCTTGAGAATATCAATACGGATCATGTCAAGGTATTTCATGCCGGGACACAAGCGGCTAATGGAGACACCCTGACCGCGGGTGGGCGAGTCTTGTGCGTTACCGCCCTGGGCGATGATATTCAGCAGGCGCAGAACCGGGCATACAGTGCAGTAAAGGCGATTCATTGGGACGGCAGCTGGCACAGGGATGACATTGGTTATCGTGCTATCGACAGATTGCTGCAGGACTAGGAACCTCTGATTAAAACGTGAACGATCGATTTGAACCCAAAATGATCAAACTCTGTGTTGCCCGGAAAGATAAAAGCGGGCTTCGCAATCGCCCTGCTATTACGTGCGCGCTTGTATAAACATGGGCCGCCTTGATTTTAATAATTTTGTCCGCTCCTATTGCATAGGGCAAATTGATTCGCCCAGTTTTAATCAGAGGTTCCCTAAAGAGTGGCCCCGAATACAATGAATTTCTTGTTTATACTCAGGATTATCTGGGGTATTGCCCTGGCGCTGGTGTTCTGGAAAGCGTGTGTACCTGATCCGGGGGATATCGTCCACATCATCAATGACAAGCTGGCCCATTTCCTGATTTTCCTGTTCCTCGGTATACTGGGTATGATTGCCTGGAACGGTACTGTAACGCGATACCCGGTTATTACATTCCTTGCGATCTATGGTGCGGTAATCGAGGTTGTCCAGTATTTTGTCGATCAGCGCTCCATGTCTCTGGGTGACTGGATTATGGATTTGCTGGGCTTGATCAGCGCGCTACTAGTGATTAAGCTAGTACTGCAGTACCGTGAAATTTCGGGAACCCCTGATTAATACATGAATGATCAATTTGAGTCCAGAATAGTCAATTCCCGGGTTGCCTAGAAAGATAAAGGCGGGCTTCGCAATAGTCTTGCTGTTACGTGCCCGCTTTTATAGACATGAGGTGCCTTGACCTTGATTATTTTAATTCTCAGCCTGATTCAACCAGTGTCAACCAGAGGTTCCTTAACCGCCGGGTCTGATGGCGTCCCGGCAAGAATTTATTCCAATTTACTCCTGAAAACCTGACTATGACCAAACCATTTGTTGCAGTTTTAATGGGCTCGGATTCCGACCTGCCTACCATGAAATTAACTTTTGATGTCCTCGATTCGCTTGGCGTGACATGGGAAGCGAAATTGACATCGGCACATCGCACGCCGGAACAAACCCACAACTATGTAGTAGATGCGGAACAGCGCGGCTGTCGTGTATTTATTGCCGCTGCAGGGTTGGCTGCACATCTGGCCGGTGTAGTTGCCAGCCTGACAGTGAGGCCGGTAATCGGGGTCCCAATGGATGGCGGCCCGTTAAATGGGCAGGATGCGCTGCTTTCCACGGTACAGATGCCGGGCGGAATTCCCGTTGCGAGCGTTGCAATTGGTAAGGCGGGGGCAAAGAATGCCGCATTCCTGGCGGCGCAGATACTTGGTGTGTCTGATGAAAACATGGCACGTAAAGTCAGGGAAGAAAGAGCAGAAAATATCCGCAGTATCGTAGAGAAAGACCGTCAGATGCAGCAAGAACTGGGCCGGAATTGAATTCGGTAAACATAAACGAGGCTGCTTACATCATAAGGCAGGGTGGTGTCATAGCCTATCCCACGGAGTCCTGCTACGGACTGGGCTGCGACCCGAAAAACATTGCCGGGTTAAACCGGGTACTGAAAATTAAACGGAGATCCAGGAGCAAGGGATTGATTGTTATAGCAGACCATTTTTCAAGACTAAGGCCTTTTGTTCAGAATATTCCTGTAGTGACCCGAAACGAGATAATGGCAAGCTGGCCCGGACCGAATACCTGGTTGCTTCCGGCTCGCAAAAGTGTTTCCACATGGCTCAAGGGTGAGAGCAACTCCATTGCGGTTCGAGTCACTCGTCACCGCCCGGCACGCATGTTGTGCAGGACTGCTGGGATAGCCATTGTATCTACAAGCGCCAATATATCGGGACGGCCAGCTTATCGTGACCCTGCGGCCCTGTTTTTTGGCATGGGCAGTCAAATTGATGGAATTATGGAGGGCAGGATTGGCGCCAGGAGATCGCCCTCGGTCATACGGGATGGCGAAGACGGCAGGCATGTAAGACAGTGAGTGTGAAGAACGGGCCGTCGGGCGCCACAGGATTGCCGAATATCAATGATGTAATCGTGTATTTCCAGGAATTGCAGGATGATATTTGCCAAAAATTTACGGAATTCGACCCGGGTGCAGTGCGTCTTGAGGATAACTGGCGGCACGATTCAGGGGGCGGTGGAGAAACTCGCGTTTTTGAGAATGGAGAAGTCATTGAAAAGGGCGGGGTTAACTTTTCCCATGTCAAAGGGGACAAGATGCCGAAATCGGCGTCCGCCGGGAGAGAGCCCATGGCAGGGCTCCCGTTCGAGGCTGCAGGTGTTTCCCTGGTGATACATCCGTTAAATCCTTTTGTACCGACCAGCCATATGAACGTGCGATTTTTTATTGTGGGCAGCGACACCGATGACCCCGTATGGTGGTTTGGGGGAGGGTATGACCTGACCCCCTTTTACGGTTTCACGGAAGACTGCGAGCATTGGCATACTGTGGCGCGTAGCGCCTGTGAACAATTTGATCCATCAATTTACCCGGTGCTTAAAAAACAATGTGATGACTACTTTTATATTGAACATCGCAATGAAGCACGGGGCATAGGCGGGCTGTTTTTTGATGACTTGAACGAATCGGGATTTCTCGATACCTTTCGATTTGTCCGGGCGGTCGGAGATAGTTACCTGGATGCCTATATGCCTCTTGTGGAGAAAAGACGAAATACCCCGTACACTGATGTCAATCGTAAATTTCAGTTGTACCGGCGCGGCAGGTATGTTGAATTCAACCTGGTTTACGATCGCGGTACCCTGTTCGGTCTGCAGTCACGTGGCAGAACGGAGTCGATCCTGATGTCACTTCCGCCCTCAGTCGAATGGAAATATAACTGGAGGGCAGAGCCGGGTTCTGAAGAGGAAAAACTCGCGGACTATTTCCTGGTGCCACGAAACTGGGCAGACATGGATTCCGGCTGACTGGAAGGAACACCACCGAGATGATAATTTTCTATCGCATTGCCCTTTACCTGTTTCTGCCTGTGGTGCTGGTCAGGCTGCTGTATCGGGCTGCACAGAGCAATCGCTACTTTCAACGGATTCCACAAAGATTCGGCTTCCAGCTGGGCATTGCAGGTGGAGCCGTTGAAGATGGGGATGCACAATTGCCAGGTCATCACTACTGGATACACGCTGTTTCGGTAGGCGAGGTTAACGCTGCAGTTCCTCTGGTTCGCTACCTGGAAACCAACTTCCCGGACTCCCGAATTACGGTTACAACCATGACACCCACCGGGTCAGATCGCGTGCTGAAAACATTTGGCAGCGCCGTGAGCCATTGCTACCTGCCGTATGACTATCCCGGGGCAGTGAAAAGGTTTCTGGATGAAGTAAAACCGGATCTCGCCATGGTGATGGAGACGGAAATTTGGCCGAATTACATAAACGGGTGCTCGAAAAGGGGTATTCCGATTATCTACACCAATGTTCGCATGTCCGAAAAGTCTTTCAAGGGCTACAGCCGCTTCAAATCACTATTCGGCCCCGTACTAAAAAAGGTGGATCATTTTGCCGTACAGTCACGAGCGGACGCTGACAGGCTGGTCAAGCTCGGAGCAGCCGCTGAAACCGTACATGTAACCGGAAGTATAAAATTTGACATTGAACTGCAGGCCAGCGTGCTGGAGGCAGCCCAGTCAGTACGCCGAAGTCTGGGCTGGGACAGGCCCGTATGGATAGCGGGCAGCACCCATGAAGGTGAGGAATCCCAGGTGCTTGATGCATTTATAGATGCCCAGGGAAAATGTCCGGAGTTATTGCTGGTACTGGTTCCCCGTCATCCTGAACGGTTTTCTGCGGTATTCAGGCTTTGTAACCGCTATGGATGTAAAACGGTCCTGCGTTCCCAGCAATCACATCATCTTGGCGAAGATACTGAGGTATACATTGCTGACACCATGGGCGAACTGGCGTTGCGGATTGCGGCCTCTGATATTGCTTTTATAGGCGGCAGCATGGTTCCGGTTGGCGGACATAATATTCTCGAAGCATGTGCTGCGGGGATAACGGTACTGTTTGGCCCACACATGTTCAACTTTCAGGAAATTTCCGACCAGGTGCTGGCAAATGGTGCAGGGTTACAGGTCCTTAATAGCGAGGAGCTTGCTTCTGTTGTAGTGAAACTCGTCAACGATCCGGTTATGCGAGACCAGTATGGTTCCAGCGGGAAGAAATTCGTTGAGGAAAATAGAGGAGCCCTGGCGAAAATCTGTGAGTTGATTGTGCTGTACACAGGAACTAGGGAAAACAATCGTGACTCTGCTGCAAAGCCCGAAGGATGAATATTAATGACCATCCAACCCCGGCGTACCAACAGTGCTGTACCGTTTCCCGAAAGGGTCAAGTTTTCCAATATTCTCGAAGTAGACCCTGGCAATCATGAAACGCGGACTGTCTATGGCGGAGTATCATCACAGGGGTTTCTGACCACAATTCGGGTAAAGCAGGAAAACCTGCATCGGTGTAATTTTATGCAAGGCTTTTAGACACAATTTCCCGCACATCCCTTGACAGGCTGTCCTGCTTTTCGAGTTCCCTTAGTGTTTCGTACATTTTTTCCTTTAGATCGGGCCGGTAATTCTTCCAGCTGTTAAAAGCGGACGCGAGCCTGGCGCTGACCTGAGGATTGGCAGGGTCAAGGATTTCTATCCATTCCCGTGCAAAGTTGTATCCTGATCCGTCTTCGGCGTGAAAACAGTAGGGGTTTGCATGGGTGAAGCCCAGGATCAGCGAATAAATCCTGTTTGGGTTGGACTGATCAAAGCCCGGATGGGTAGTCAGTATTCTTACATTGTCGAGAGTGCCCGTTTCGGGGACTACCGCCTGGGCGCGCAGCCATTTATCTATTACCAGTGGCTCGGCCTGCCACTTCAGGTAGAACTGTTGCAGGGTTGCTTCCCTGGCCGGGTCGCTGGATCGGGTGATCAGGTTGAGGGCTGACGCAGAGTCGGTCATGCACAAGCCATGTTCAAGCTGGGACTGGCACAGCCGCCATGCCGGTCCATCGTCCATTGCCAACAGGTAATCCAGGCATACGTCGCGCAGGCTGCGTGCCGCAATTTGATCGGGGATCAAGGCACCGGTATTTATGGCGGCACAGTCGAGGTAGGTGATTTCGAGTTCCTTCCGACAATAGGATGCGATTGATCTTTTCAGGCTGCGGTGGGACAGTTCTATCGCAACAGGGTCTATTGGCGATGTCTGCTCAGAGACATAGCTTATCGCCGGCAAGGTCAACAGTCGGGCCAGGAACGCTCGATCCCCACTTGCGGGCATTAACAGTGATTTGACAACATCCTGCAGTTCCCGGTTTTCTATGGTCGAATTGCTGCCGGAAAAATTCCCGATATCTGCAAGCAGTTTGTTCAGGAACAGTTTCTGTGCGGCTTCCCAGCGGTTAAACGGGTCATCGTCATGATGCATCAACAGGGCGAGCTGGGCGTCATCCAGGTCGATCCGAAGATCCACCGGTGCGCTGAACCGCCGCAAAAGTGACGGGGTTGGCTCACAGTCAATTTCTTCAAAGCGGAAAACCTGCTTCCTCTTGCTGAGGATCAGGGTTGTTTCGCCATCGCCCGAGTCATTGACGATTTTGTTGCCCTGGTTGTCAAACAAGGCGGTGACAACCGGGATCACCAAAGGGTCCTTATGCGGCTGGCCCGGAGTAGGAGGGCAGTCCTGGCTTAGCGTCAATTGGTAAACTCGTGATTGATTGTCATACTGTGCTGTGGCTTCCACGCGCGGCGTACCCGCCTGGCTGTACCAGCTGCTGAACTGCGACAGGTCATACCCGCTAGCGCGCTGCATGGCTGCGATAAAATCATCCGTAGTAACCGCCTTGCCGTCGTATTCCTGGAAGTACAGATCTGTGCCGGCGCGAAACAGGTCTTTACCCAGCAGGGTATGAACCATCCGAACCACTTCCGCACCCTTGTTATATATGGTTACGGTATAAAAATTGTTGATCTCCCGGTATGAATCCGGGCGAATCGGGTGTGCCATGGGGCTGGCATCTTCCCGAAACTGGTGGGTGCGAAGGATGTTGACATCATTTATTCGCTTTACGCCCCGGGAGCCCATGTCCGCACTGAATTCCTGGTCGCGGAATACGGTAAACCCCTCTTTCAGGCTGAGCTGGAACCAGTCACGGCAAGTGACCCGGTTTCCCGACCAGTTGTGGAAATACTCATGCGCAATGACAGCTTCGACATTTTCGAAGTCGCCATCAGTGGCCATGTTCAAATCTGCAAGGACATACTTTGTATTGAAGATATTCAGGCTCTTGTTTTCCATGGCGCCCATGTTGAAATCTTCCACCGCAACAACATTAAACAGGTCAAGGTCATACTCTCTTCCGTATACCTGTTCGTCCCATTTCATTGAGCGCTTTAGCGCCCCCATGGCATGGCCGCATTTTCCAATGTCGTTGCTGCGAGCATAGAACCTGAGAACCACTTCACGGCCAGAGCAGGTGGTGAAGCTGTCTTCCAGGCAGCTTAACTGACCGGCAACGATGGCAAAAAGGTAGGTTGGCTTGGGAAAGGGATCATGCCAGGTTGACCAGTGGCTGCCGTCATCGGATTCGCCTTGTTCAACCATATTGCCGTTGCACAGCAGCACCGGGAAATCCTCCTTGTTCCCGGTCAGGGTTACTGAATAGACTGCCAGGTTGTCGGGGCGGTCGATGGACGGAGTAATTCTCCTGAATCCTTCCGCTTCACATTGGGTGCACAGCATGTCGGCAGATTTGTACAGGCCGTTCAGGGCGGTGTTGCGGGACGGGTCAATTCGGTTGGTAATGTCGAGATGGAATTTTTCCGGGACCCCGTCAATAATCAGTTTGTCCCGGGTTCGCCGGTAGGCGTTCCCTGCCAGTACCTGGTCGTTGATCTTTACCGATTCAATCTCCATGAATTCGCAGTCAAGAATTAAATTCGGGCTGTTGCCGCTGTTTCTCTGCACCTCGTGGCTGGCACGAATGACGGTGTCGTCAAAGCCAAGCAGGATTTCCAGCCTCGAATGGCTAATCGAAAATTCTGGCGGAGCGTAATCAGCGAGATAAACGGTGCCGGGAGAGTCAGTTACCATGGGCGGATGCCATTATCCGATATCGAAAACCATGCGCTGTGCAGGGTTGCTGATGCCCAACCGAAAGTCACCTCTACCAGGCCTATCTTTCGAGGTATTTGAGCTTGTCCTTGACGTCCCGCCACTGAGCTTCGTCCGCTGGTGCGGGTTTCATTTCCGCAATGACCGGCCATTTTTCACTCAACTCGGCATTGAGTTCGAGAAAATGCTGCTGGTCTTCCGGCAGCTCATCTTCCGAATAAATCGCATTCACCGGGCATTCGGGCTCACATAAACTGCAATCGATACATTCCTCTGGATCAATTACCAGGAAATTTGGCCCTTCATGGAAGCAGTCTACGGGGCACACCTCCACGCAGTCAGTCAGTTTGCAGCGAATGCATGATTCAACCACAATGTAGGTCATTGGGCGGTATCTCCTTGGTCAGACATAAAAACAGCGGTATTGTATGTATTTCCCCGGATCAGGTACAGCCGGTATCTATTTTTTTGCGGGTTTTTTGCCAAGTAATTTATTGAGCTCGTAAAGAATATCGAGCGCCTGGCGTGGGCTGGTTTCATCCGCGGAAAAACCTTTCAACTTGGCGATAACAGCCTGCTCTTCGGGACGATTTTCAGGAAACAGGCTGGCCTGTGGTGGAAGCACTGCTTTCGCCTTGTTGTTGGAGCCGACATACTGGTCTTCCAGGCTGTGAAGTTTAATACGTGATTCCTCGATAACCTTGTCAGGCACACCAGCCAGCCGGGCCACCTGGAGGCCATAGCTCTGGCTCGCTGGCCCATTTTTTACACTATACAGAAACACGATTTCATTGCCGTGCTCCACAGCATCAAGGTGGACATTGGAAACACCGCCAAGCTGTTCGGCAAGAGCCGTAAGTTCGAAATAATGAGTAGAAAACAGGGTAAAAGCGCGAACCCGGCTGGCCAGGTCTTTGGCACAGGCCCAGGCCAGGGCAAGGCCATCGAAGGTGCTGGTGCCACGCCCGATTTCGTCGACTATGACCAGGCTATCTTCTGTGGCATTGCGCAGGATGTGAGCCATTTCGGTCATTTCCACCATAAACGTGGAGCGCCCGCCAGCGAGGTCATCAGCCGCCCCGATTCGGGTGAATATACGATCTATTGGTCCGATGGTTGCTTTTTGTGCCGGCACAAAACTCCCCGTATGGGCAATCAGGGTGATAATTGCCACCTGTCTCATATAAGTACTTTTGCCGCCCATGTTCGGGCCGGTGATAAGCTGCATGCGTGACTTGAGATCCAGTGCGGATGAGTTGGGAATAAATTTTCCATCAAGCACCTGCTCCACAACCGGGTGACGACCATCCACAATCTGCAGTTCCTGGGAGTCTGTCAATTGTGGCCGATTGAGATCAAGGGAAACTGCCCGTTCGGCGAAATTAGCGATAACATCGAGTGTTGCCAGGGCTCGCGCGCACCTCAGCAGCGACTGCACTTCCGGAATCAGGGTTTCCAGCAACTGGTCATACAGCCACTTCTCCCGAGCCAGGGCTTTTCCCCTGGCGCTGAGAATCCGGTCCTCAAACTCCTTCAACTCTTCGGTGATATATCGTTCGGCGTTTTTGATGGTTTGCCGCCGGATATATTCCTCAGGGGCCTTTCCAGCCTGGGAACGAGGCAGTTCAATATAGTAGCCGTGAACCCGGTTATAGCGCACCCTGAGGCTGGAAATCCCCGTTTTCTCCTTTTCCCTTTTTTCCAGATCAAGCAGGTATTCACTGGAGTCCTGCTGCAGTCGCCTCAGCTCCTGCAGTTCACTGTCATAGTCATTCCTGAGAACGCCGCCGTCTCTTATAATTGTCGGGGGCTCATCCTTGACTGCTTTTTGCAGCAGTTCACGAATCCACGGCTCCTGGTCCAGTGCAGGCAGCAAAGACTCGACCAGGTGCGAGGAAGTACCGGAAACCAGGTCCAGCACTGCGGGTAATATCTCAAGGGATATTTTCAGGCGTACCAGGTCACGTGGGCGAGCGGTTTTCAATGCGATCCGGGCCAGGATGCGCTCCATGTCTCCTGCTTCACGAAGTTGCTCAGCGACAGTATTGTACAACTGGTTGTGCATCATCGAATCGACGGCGTCATGACGCCTGCGCAGTTCATCCTGATCCCTGATTGGTCCCTTGAACCAGCGGCGAAGCATGCGGGCACCCATTGGTGTATGACAGCGGTCGAACAAGCTGACCAGCGCCAATGAATTGTCCCCATGGTTGGTGGAATCGATTTCCAGGTTTCTTCGACTGACCTCGTCGATTGTGATTGTGCTGTCCTGCGCCTCGAATTCGATTGAGTCTATATGAGGGATCGATTCGCCGTGTAAATCCCTGATGTACTGGACCAGGGCGCCGGCCGCCCTGGAGGCGTAGGGAAAGCTGCCAGTGTCAAATGCATCAAGGTTCTGGGTGCCAAAGAGATTGCACAACGTCTGCTCTGACCTGGCGGGGTCAAAATACCACTGGGGAATTTCGCTTTCCCTGGCCATCCGGGAGAGCCCGGCCTGGTCATTACCAACCAGCACCTCCGCGGGGTTTATCCGCAGCAACTCGCTCGCCAGCATTTCCCTGTTTTTTACTTCAAACCCGCGAAGGCGGCCGCTTGAAATTTCAAGGGTGGCAATTCCAATTACATCAGCTTCTTCAAACAGTGCCGCCGAAATATTTTCTTCCCGGTCCAGCAACAGGCTTTCTTCGGTGAGAGTACCCGGGGTAACGACCCTGACTACCTTACGGTCCACAGGCCCTTTTGATGTCGCCGGGTCGCCAACCTGTTCACAAATGGCAACCGATACGTTTTGCTTCAGTAATTTTTCCAGGTACTGGTCAACGCTGTGATACGGTACACCTGCCATAGGTATGGGTGACCCCGCAGATTTACCCCTGGCGGTCAGGGTAATGTCCATGAGTTTTGCGGCCACTACCGCGTCTTCATAAAACATCTCGTAAAAATCACCCATGCGATAAAAAAGCAGCGTATCGGGATAGTCCGACTTGATACCAAGGTACTGCTTCATCATCGGTGTATGGGAGGCGGATTTGTCCGGTTTGCTGGTCCTCACTGTCTGTGCCGACTCGTTCATGAAGTTGAGTTCTGGAATGTTTTTTTAATCAGGGGCTCCCTGGAAAACACCCTTGCTGCCGGATCTTATGATGGTAAGCAGGTCGTTAAATATTTTTCGATTGGCGGCAATGACATTACCGTTTTCAAGGAAATCCTGTTCACCATCGAAATCGGAAACAAATCCCCGTGCTTCACGTACCATAAGACAGCCTGCAGCCAGGTCCCAGGGCTTCAGCCCCGGTTCCCAGAATGCGTCGGTACGGCCGCAAGCCACCGATACCAGGTCGAGAGAGGCACAACCGGAAATACGTATCCCGCCTGATTTTTTGATCACGGTGTTAAGGCAATGAAGCCATGTATCATAGTTCTTCATGTCCCTGGATGGATACCCCGTTCCAATAATACCTTGCTTTAGCTTGTCGTGGCCGCTGACCCGCATACGCCGCCCGTTGAGCTGGGCTCCCTGGTTGCGTGAGGCGGTATACAAGTCGTTGCGAAGCGGGTCAAAAATAATCCCATGCTCGATGTTCCCCTTATGAATTACGCCAATGGATACAGCAAAATCCGGGTGGCCATGGAGGAAGTTGGTGGTGCCGTCAAGCGGGTCAATTATCCACTGGAATTCCGGTGCTTCTCCGGACTGTGGTTGGGGGTTTTTTTCAGTGCCGGATTCTTCCGCCAGGATGCCATGGTCAGGATAGGCGGCCTGGATGATTTCAATGATTTCATCTTCCGCCATACGGTCCACTTCGCTGACAAAATCATTTCGGCCCTTGACCTCTACCGAAAGCCGGTCAATTCTGTCGACATATCGCAGGATCGTGTTACCCGCCTGCCTGGCGGCCTTGATGCCTATATTTATAATGGGATTCAACGTATTTCCCTGAAATTGGTTACCACAATCGTTTCGAAACGGACTGGGTTAGGGCAGAATGACCCGTACAATGAAAGAGCTGGATTATATCCGAGTCGTACTGGTAGAACCTACCCACCCGGGAAATATTGGTGCCGTGGCGAGGGCCATGGCGAATATGGGGGTGAACCACCTGGTGCTGGTCAATCCACATGACTTCCCCAGCCCTGTGGCCTCCGCCCGGGCATCAGGTGCTGACTGGATTCTCGATCATGCCCGGGTGGTGGACACCCTGGACAGCGCCATCGCCGACTGTTCACTGGTGTTTGGCGCCACCGCCAGAATCCGGTCCATAGAGTGGCCGTCCCTGGACCCATGGCAGGCAATGGAAAAAGCTGGAATACAGGCGGGTGAATCCCAGGTGGCGATCCTGTTTGGCCGGGAAAGCAGCGGATTGACCAATGCGGAAATGGATCGTTGTCACCACCTGGTGAGAATACCGGTAACTGAAGCCTTTTCCTCCCTCAACCTGGGGTCTGCAGTGATGGTGCTGCTGTATGAATTACGCAAGGGATTGTTGCAGCAATATTCCGGGACTTCGACTGACCACCAGGAACCGGAACGCGATCTGGCTACTTCGGATGACGTCCTGCGATATTACCAGCACCTCGAACAGGCTCTCGCAGACATTGAATTTGGTGATGGGCGCTCCCCGAAATTGATGCGAAAACTGATCAGGTTGTTCAATCGCGCTCACCTGACCCGGGAGGAGGTTAATACATTGCGTGGTATCCTGTCGGCAATACAGTCCTATTCCGGAAAGTAATTCGCGAAGTGTTATGCGGTGATCGCGGTAAATTATCACAAACCGTCATCACCACAAACAGCATTACCACAAACAGCATTACCACAAACAGCAATTACCACAAACAGCAATTACCATAAACCGCTATCACCCCGCCAGAGGGGTCAGCTGATATCCATTTCATAGGTGTTCCACATGGTCTTTGCTGGAAAGCCTGTCATAGAGCGCCCGGGCACGATAGTTGTCGTCGGCGGTGATCCAGCGGATTCTGGGCCAGCCACGCTCACGAGCCAGGTTTCCCAGTGCGTCAAACAGGGCTTCGCCGACATGGTTTCCCCGTGAAGACGGTTCAACAAACATATCATCCAGAAAACCAATCTCGATGCCTCTCAATGGGCTTGGCATACGCCGCACATGGGCCAGCCCACAGGGCTTGTCCTGTCCATGGAGAAATGCCAGCAGGCCTTCGACCTCATGATCCGGATCCATAATCCAGCTCCAGGTTTTTGCCAGGATTTCATCATTCATCGGCACCTTGTAAAATTGCGCATAACCGTGGTAGAGCTGGCACCAGTGAGCATGGTTTTCCTGTGCGGTGGGTTTAACGATAACGTTGGCTGGCTGGCTCATAGTATTTTGTAGTTTATTCGTGTAAGGATGCGAGGGTGTTCCGGGTCAGAACCGATAGTGATTGCTTCTGCATTCCGGCATCATCGAAATTGTCCGGGCAAAGCCAGGCCTGGTATATTTTTTGTATCGCGGGCCATTCCCGGTCCAGCAGAGAATACCAGGCGGTGTCGCGGTTCTGGCCTTTTACCACCAGCATCTGGCGGAATATTCCTTCATAAGTGAAACCCAGCCGCAGCGCCGCATTGCAGGATTTTTCGTTGAGCGCATTACATTTCCATTCATAACGGCGATAACCCATATCGAAGGCATTCTGCATCATCAGGTACATGGCTTCGGTCGCCGCTATTGTGCTTTGCAGAGCGGGGGAATAGTTGATGTGTCCGACTTCAATTGATCCGGCATCCGGTTTGATGCGCAGGTAGCTGGCCACGCCCACAGGTTGATCGGTCTGGTTGTCAATTATGGCATAGTACAGGGGATCTCCATTGAAACAGGCGCCCTGCATCCAGGTGCGGTACTGTTCAAGGGTCTCAAACGGACCGTAGGGCAGGTAAACCCAGATACTACCCTCACGGTCCTGGCGATAGGCTGCAAAAAGCCCCTCGCTGTGGGCTTCGAGGTCAAGCGGTTCACAACGGCAGTGAACGCCTGCAAGTACCCGGCTCGATGGGGACGCTGCACCGTGCCAGTTTTTGACTTCAAACCCAACGGTGAGACCGAGTTCGTTGGTTTGGTTATCGGGTGCATTCATAGTAATTGGCTCGGGGTTGAAAACCTGCTTTTACAGAACATTGCCGAGATCGTCAATGAGGTCCTGGCTGTCCTCCAGTCCCACTGACAGGCGGAAAATGCCTTCGCCGGCAACTTCCCGGTATTTTGCCAGTTCCTTGTTTTCAAGCTTGAATGAGGACTGCACGAGGTCGTTGCTGTCCATGAGATAGATCAGGCTGCGATGGTGGCCGAGGGATACCGCATAGTGCACAATTTCCAGCTGTTCCATCATCGTTTTCGCGGTTTGATGGGGCGATTTTGTGCGAAAGGCAACCATCCCGGAAAAATTGTTCATCTGGCTTTTGGCAAGATCATGCTGGGGGTGAGATGGCAGTCCCGGGTATCTCACCAATTCAACCGAAGGGTGAGATTCCAAATATGCCGCCACGGCCAGCGCGTTTTCCTGGTGGGTTTTCATGCGAAGCGGCAGGGTTGCTGCACCGCGCATGATGAGCCAGGCATTAAAGGGTGAGATGGTAGCGCCATAGTGCATCACGCCGAATTCACGCAACCGCGAAATCATCTCGCTGCTGCCGAGAATCGCGCCGCCAAGGGCATCGCCATGCCCGCCAATATATTTGGTCAAAGAGTGAACTACCAGGTCCGCGCCCAGTTCCAGGGGACGGGTTGCAACCGGGCTGGCAAAGGTGGAATCTACCACCAGTATGGCTCCATGTGCATGCGCAATCTCGGCGGCACCGGCTATGTCTGCTAGTCGCAGCAGTGGATTCGAGGGTGTTTCAATCCACACTATCCGGGTATTTGGCCGCATGGCATTGCTGATTTCATCGAGGCAGGACGAATCCACTGGTGTGACCTCAATTTTGTTGGCTGGCAGCAGGTCGCGGGAGATTTCGGCCGTACCAGGATAATTGGTATTGCTGATCACCAGGTGATCGCCGGTGTGTAGTTGGCTGAATAAAATTCCCGCAGACGCGGCCATACCGGAGGCCAGGGCAATACACTGCTCAGCATTTTCCAGCAGGCATAACTTGGTTTCCAGTTGCCTCACTGTGGGGTTGGACCAGCGTGTATAAATGAGAGGAGTCTGCTCGTCCATGTTGGTGACCGAGAAACTGATCGGTTCGTCTACAACATAGGTGCTGGACATGACGATATTGGGGCTCGATGCACCGGTATTGCTGTCCGGTGATTCACCGCCATGGATGGCTGTGGTCTGCAGGCCCTTTTTATTCATTTGAGCAATGGTATTCCTGATAAGTGAATAAGCCGTGCCTGGCAATTAATTTCACGACTATAATCCGGGTCGCGGTCAGATTATAAGTGAATGCCGTAGAATTTCTGGATAAATTCGGATGTTGAAAGACCTGAAACGTAAAATAACACCATACTACATTGATATTCTCAACCGGGAGTTCAGCAGCGGTTGGTGTTTTCACCGGGTTTTCAGGAATAGCCCTGCCAGGATCACTTTCAAGCAGGCCGGGCGCATTGTCGGTGACGCAACCTGTGACCTGGAGCGGGATGATTTGAAGGACCAGGATCTGCATCCCACGGGTTACTGCGGGTTTGACTGCCTTTTCCCCGAGCCACTGGATATCAGGTCCGGGCAACCCCTGGCGGTCCACATCAATAATTCGATGCTGCCAATTATCGAATTTCCCCCGGAGCAAATCCTCGAGGTGTTCAAGCCGGACAGCAATCCGGTGTTTTTCATGCACATACCAAAGACAGCGGGCACTTCTTTCAACAACTATATCCGCCAGTATTTCGGTTATGGCATGAGCCACACCCATATCCAGACTACACCATTGGACCGCCAGCAGGAAATGGCTCGCACCGGCCATTTCCTGTCCGGCCACATTACCCTGGAGCATATCCCCACCATATTCTTCGACCGTGGTGATGTTCACCGCCATACCATTGTGCGCCAGCCGCTGCAGCAGCTGCACTCGCACATTGGTTGGGTCAAGGGAATAGCTCTCGATACAGGCAGTGGCTTTTACAGGCAGCATCATTCACTGGTACAACGGATGGGACGTGACCTGTTGCAGACTGACCTGTCCATGCCGGCCAACCTGAAACAACTTGCCGAAAACCTTGACGGTTTCCAGATCGATTTTTTTGATAATATCCAGACTCGCTACTTCCTGGAATATCGCCCTGAACGGGTAACCCAGTCGGATTGTGACAAGGCCATAGAGAACATCTCGCGATTCAAGACAATCGGTCTTACGGAAAATTTCAACGCCTACACCGGTGAGTTTTGTGATTTTTACAATATCCGGCAAAAACCGGTTACCTCGGTCCACAATCCGTCCAGGGTGACCCCGCTGTTCGATATTTCTGATCATTCAACCCGGAGTGCAATTGAACCCATGGTGCAGTATGACCTGCAGCTATACGAAGAGATTGTGAGGCAAAAGTCCAGCTGAACGCGGCAGATTTGCCCATCGGGGCCTGTTGTTAATACCCCAGAATCGGATTTACCTGGTTATCGAGATCCTTTCCATCCACGTAGCGTTGAAGATTTTCAAAAAACACCGTCAGGGTCATTGGCACGTAGGCATTTCCGTCATCCGCTGAAATATGCGGGGCAACAACCAGGTTGGGCACATTCCAGTATTTTGAATCGGGGGGCAGGGGTTCCTGCTCAAATACATCGAGAATTGCGCCACTGATTGAACCGTCCTCAAGTTTTTCCACCAGGGCGTCATAGTCCACAACCTGTGCGCGGCCAATATTGACCAGTCCAGCACCGGGTTTCATCAATCCCAGCCTTTCCCGGCTCAGCAAGTTTTCTGTTTCCCGGGTCAGGGGGGTGACCACGAATACGTAATCGGCACGGGGCAGCACTTCCTCGATGTCATTAACGGAAAATATTTCGTCCACTTCCGCGATTGCCTTGCCATGCCTGCTCACACCGATCACATGCAATCCCATAGCCCGGGCATGGGCCGCCACCGACCTGCCTATGTTGCCAACTCCTATGATTGCCACCGTTTTACCGGCTATGGGCGTCGAGTAAATGGAATCGTATGTGGCGGTGCGCTGGTTGCTCATGATCGCCGGTATGGCATTGTGCAGCATGAGGATGGCCATTAAGCCGAATTCACCGCCCTTGGCCGCGTGCACGCCCTTGTTGTTGGTCAGAATTACGCCCTCCGGCAGCCAGTTCATGGGGGTAAGGTGCTCCACCCCGGCGCCGATTATGTGTATCCATTTCAGTTCCGGGGCAACTGCGGCAAGGTTTTCGGTCGGCAGATTCCATGTCACCAGGATTTCCGTGTCTGCCATGGAGGCGGTAAAGTGTTCCGTGTCCCAGTCGACAAAAACGTCGAGACTGGCGGCGAGGTCAGCATATTGTCCAGCAGCGCGGTCAAATCGTTCGCGGGTAATGGTGAATACCTTTTCGCCTTCCTCGGTGTTTGGAAAACTATCGGGCGCGAAATGATTATTCTTGATGTGAACCTTGATCATTGTCTGGTAGCGGTTGAAACGGGCAACTAGTGTGAGAGCTTCTGCAAAGCCTCAATGATGTAGGTGTCCCTTTCGGCACCGTTAAACTGGTCCCCATGAAAGATAATATCCATCACCCGGGTGTTGGCCTGTTGCAGGGTCAGGGCATCGTCACCGTTACTGTCCGGGAAAACCCTGATCACTGTGTCGCTGCCGTAGGTATGAATTGCCCCTGTATTCAGGTCAGCCTGTGCGGGGGGCAGTTTACCTTTAGCCAGGTCACGACATAGTTTCTTCAGCCGCCGCCGGTACAGGGCCACGCCACGGTCAGCGGCCACAAGGTGCTCATTACTGTGATCAGAAATCAATCCCATGCCTTCAACAGCTTCGACATCTCCCGGACTTCTCAGTTTTTCTGCATGGCTTCGATCGATAACCTCGCCCTGTTCCATGCGTTCCATGCCCTCCCGGGTATTGAATTCAGGTGGATCGCCTCGCTCGCCGAAGTTACCCCAGGCAAATGCCATGCAGCGGGTGTCGTCCACAGGAACAACCCAGCGCGTGAAGGCGCTTCTGCCAAAAAATCGGTTGCGGGTTCCATCCGTGGCGAATGCAGCACCCGACTGGGTGAAATTAGGCAGAATGAGTTCATTGACACGAATCCAGGCATTGTCACCGACCCGGCGTGTTGCTGTTCCGAGGAAGCGAATCCGGTCACGCTCGTAGAACTGGTATTCCCCGACTGTTCCGAAGCCGTCTGTAAACTGGTCCTGGTGCAAAAATGCGGTATGTACCGGGTCAACAATGGCATCGAGAACCTGGATCCAGTTGCAATTGAAGAGTGCGGAATACGGGGACATGGTAATCCCTTCGGTATCATAGGCATCGAAGTGCGGGAATTCCGGTTTTTCCCCGGTTGGGCCAAGGTAAGCAAATATCAGGCCGCGGAATTCTTCGGTGGGATAGGCGCCGAGCCGGCAGTTCTGCTTCACTTTCTCCGTGGTTTCGGTGCTGGCGGGTTGTCCCGGTATATCAAGGATAGTGCCGTCGATGTCGAAATGCCAACCATGGTAACAGCACTGGATGCCCCGCTCGGCAATGCGGCCGAACTCCAGGGATGCCCTTCTGTGGGGACAGTTTTTGTGGACAAGTCCCAACCGGTTACTTCGGTCGCGAAACAGCACCAGCTCTTCACCGAGAATCCTGACCAGGGAAGGGTGTTCTCCGAGTTCGCTGCTTTTGGCAACCGGGTGCCAGTAGCGACGAAGTAACTCACCCATAACGGTTCCCGGTCCGGTTTCAGCGAGTTCATGATCATAGTCCCCACGTTGGCTGTGGTGATATCCGCTATAAGGTGCATTTGTTTGACTATCGTTCATATATACAATCTGTTTAATACACTGCACTACGCAATTATGCGCCGATCTTAATTCATAGAACAAATTTTTGAAATTCGATTGTCATCTATCCCGGTTATACTGGGCCTTTAACCAGGCAGGGTAACATGCGCAGAAACCGTAAAGCCAAGATCGTTGCAACCCTGGGGCCGGCAAGTTCAGACAAAGAAACCATTGCTGAGATGTTCCACACCGGAGTGGATGTTTTCCGACTGAATTTCAGCCATGGCAGTCATGAAGACCACAGGGAAAGGGTGCAAATTATCAGGGACCTTGAGCATGAAACCGGACGACCTTTGGGGATCCTCATCGACATACAGGGACCCAAGCTCCGGCTTGGTGAAATCGGTAAGGGTAAGGTCGTTCTCGACAAGGGAGCTGCTTTTCGCCTCGACATGGATGACTCGCCTGGCAGCAAGCGCAGGGCGCCGTTGCTTCACCCGGAAATATTTGCGGCATTGAAACCCGGTAGCGAACTCATGATTGATGACGGGCGGGTACGCCTGGAAGTAACCGGCTGTGGCCAGGACTTTGCGGATACTATTGTTATCGTCGGTGGCCCGATCAGCAATCACAAGGGTGTAAATGTTCCCGGTGTAATCCTGCCCATTTCGGTAATAACCAAAAAGGATCACCGGGACCTTGCATATGGACTTGATCTTGATATTGACTGGGTAGCGCAGTCATTTGTGCAGCAGCCTGAAGATGTCAGCGAGCTCAGTTCGATTGTCGCCGGCCGGGCGAAAATCATGGTCAAGCTTGAGAAACCTTCTGCCCTGGAGAAACTGGATGAGATACTGGGAATTTGCGATGGCATCATGGTCGCGAGAGGCGACCTCGGGGTCGAATTGCCGCCACAACAGGTGCCAATCGCACAGAAAAAGATTATTCGCAGCTGCAGGCGTGTTGGAAAACCCGTGGTCGTTGCGACCCACATGCTGGATTCCATGGTAACCAATCCTGTTCCGACCCGGGCCGAAGCCTCCGATGTTGCTACCGCAATATACGATGGTGTGGATGCGGTTATGCTGTCAGCGGAATCGGCAGCCGGAGAATACCCGGTAAAATCTGTGCAGATGATGAACGATATTATTGAAGAAGTTGAGAGAGACCCGGCCTATTCGACCATTCTCGATGCCCAGCGTCCTGACCCGGACAATACAACCGCTGATGCAATCTGCAATGGACTTCAGAGTATTACCAGAATTCTTTCTTCCGCTGCCACCGTCACCTACACTGCATCGGGCAGTACAAGCCTGCGCGCAGCGAGGGAGCGACCTCATTCGCCAATTCTCAGCTTAACGCCATTTGTTAAATCTGCCAGATACCTGGCAATGGCCTGGGGCATACATGCCGTTACCGTGGATGTCGCCAGTGAAGATGCCGATATATTCGAGGTTATAAACGCTGCCAAGGAAATTGCTGTGCGTGAGCGGTTTGCGGCGCCCGGCCAGGCCGTGGTCATTGCAGCCGGTTTGCCATTTGGTAATTCGGGGACTACCAACCTGATTCATATCGCATGGATTGACAAGGATGATGTCGTTCCGGAGTAAAAATATCTCCCCGGGCCTGGAAAAATAATTCCATAATCCGACTTATACATAATCCGACTTATAGTGGTCCATTAAGGCAGCGGGGCTTTGTATATTGCTTTTCGGATCCAGCGAGCTGGTACTGTCAAACTTCGCTGATTTGGTACAACAATGGTAGAAAAAAAGAGGCCCGGTTCGGGACCCAAATTCTATACAATTGCACAGTTACTCCACTAATTCTGGAATACAATATACAAGATGCTTAACCAATCCAAGCACAGGAAATACGCTATATGAATGCCCACACAACCACAGTGAGCAGGAGAGGCCATCCCGGCCGGGGAGCCAAAAAAGCCAGCCCGCACCAAAAAGGGCGCCAGACAAAACCAAGGGCACAACAAGAAGTTCAGGCCCTGATCGGAACGGAATTACGCAGTGATTTATTGATAGAATATCTTCACCTGATCCAGGACAACTACGGATGCCTGTCGAGTGAACACCTTGCCGCGCTGGCAGCAGAAATGAGGCTGTCCCAAACAGAGATTTACGAAGTAGCGACTTTCTATTCCCATTTTGATGTCATCAAGGAAGGAGAGACACCCCCGCCGGCAACCACAATTCGTGTTTGTGACAGCATTGCCTGCCAGCTGGCGGGAGCGGAATCGTTGCTGCAAGAGCTAAAAACAAAAGCTCCGGAAAATGTTCGGGTATTGCGTGCTCCCTGTATGGGCCGCTGTGAAATGGCCCCGGTTGCTGAAGTTGGTCATAATCACCTCACCAGCACCAGCGTTGACAAACTGCTCGATGCTGCACAGCAGGCCGATACCCATCCCAAAATTCCGGATTATACCGGCTTCGATTCATATACCGGCGCTGGGGGTTACACGCTACTCAAATCCTGCCTGGCCGGCGAATACAGCGCTGAAGATATCATTTCCAGGCTCGATGCTTCGGAGCTGAAGGGCCTGGGTGGTGCCGGATTTCCCACCGGCAGGAAATGGAATATTGTCCGGGGATTTAAAGAGCCACGCCTGATGGCGGTAAATGCAGATGAAGGGGAACCAGGCACTTTCAAGGATCGTTACTACCTGGAAACTGACCCCCACCGATTTATTGAGGGCATGCTGATTGCAGCATGGGCGGTTGGCACCGAGAAAAGTTATGTGTATGTGCGAGACGAGTATCCGGCAATCATCGCACTGTTGAAGACCGAAATTGCCAGGGTGCAGGATGCCGGGCTCGCCGACCATGTTGAAATTGAGATTCGTCGCGGTGCCGGTGCTTATATCTGTGGTGAGGAGTCGGCAATGATCGAATCCATTGAAGGCAAGCGTGGATTGCCGAGAAACCGGCCGCCTTATGTGGCTGAAGTCGGTTTGTTTGGGCGCCCGACCCTCGAAAACAACGTTGAAACGCTGTTCTGGGTGCGAGACATCGTTGAAAAGGGGCCCGAATGGTATGCCGATGCGGGTACCAACGGCCGCAAGGGCTGGCGCAGCTATTCGGTTTCCGGCCGGGTTAACGAGCCGGGGGTCAAGCTGGCTCCCGCGGGAATCACTATCCGCGACCTGATCAACGACTACTGTGGGGGTATGCAGGAAGGACAGACATTCAAGGGCTACCTGCCGGGGCGGGTGCTTCCGGCGGTATTCTCCCTGCCGCGCTCGATGATGTGCCCCTGGACTTTGGCACATTGCAGGAATACGGTTGTTTCATCGGGTCAGCCGCCGTGGTGGTATTCAGCGATCAGGACAACATGAAGGATGTGGCGTTGAACCTGATGCGATTTTTCCAGGATGAGAGCTGCGGACAATGCACACCCTGCCGGGTCGGTACCGAAAAAGCGGTCAAAGTTATGGTACAACCAAAATGGGATGTCGAATTGCTTGAAGACCTGAGTGCGGTCATGACCGATGCATCAATTTGCGGCCTGGGTCAGGCGGCAGGAAATCCGATTAACAGCGTACTGAAATATTTTCCGGGGGATTTGTAAATGTCTGGTTCAATCAAGTTCATCCTCAACGGCGAGATGGTTGAAGCTGCACAGGGTGAATCTATCTGGCAGGTAGCGAATCGACAGGGTGTGGAAATCCCGCACCTGTGCTACACCCCTAAACCAGACTATAGACCGGACGGTAATTGCCGCGTCTGTATGGTGGAGATTGAAGGAGAAGGGGCGCTGGCGGCATCCTGCCTGCGTACCCCCTCAGAGGGAATGGTAGTCAGTTCAAATACCCACAAGGCGACCCGGGCACAGACCCTGGTCATGGAGTTGCTGGTCGCCGACCAGCCCGATCGCGAAGTGGCACACCGGAACGATTCTTCCCTGTGGCAGTGGGCGGACAAGCTGAATGTCAGTTCAAGTCGCTTCCCGAAACGGGATACTCCGCAGGCAGACTCAAGCCATCCTGCGATGTATGTGGCCCTGGATGCCTGCATCCAATGCAATCTGTGTGTCAGGGCCTGCCGCGAAGTCCAGGTTAATGATGTGATTGGCATGGCTTACCGCGGCCATGAAGCAAAAATCGTTTTTGATTTTGATGATCCGATGGGGGAAAGCACCTGTGTGGCATGTGGAGAATGTGTCCAGGTCTGCCCCACCGGGGCCTTGATGGAGTCCACCCTGGTCGATGAAAGCGGTGTAGGAAAAACCGATCCACTGGAAGAAACCCACAGCGTCTGTCCCTATTGTGGCGTCGGTTGCCAGATTACCTACCAGGTCAAGGACAATGAGATTATCGCGGTGCAGGGCAGGGAAGGCCCGGCCAACCGCAACCGCCTGTGTGTCAAGGGCCGCTTCGGGTTCGACTATGTCAAGCATCCGCACAGGTTGACCACCCCCCTGATTCGCAAAGATAAATCTACAAAGGTCGGGGATATTGACCTTGATCCGTCTGATCCGTTGTCGCATTTTCGCGAAGCGAGCTGGGATGAAGCGCTCGATTATGCTGCCAATGGATTTGTGAAAATTCGGGACAGCAAAGGCGGATCGGCGCTGGCTGGATTCGGGTCGGCAAAATGCAGTAATGAAGAGGCCTATATCTTCCAAAAACTGGTGCGTGCTGGTTTTGGTACCAACAATGTCGATCATTGTACCCGGCTATGTCATGCCTCCTCGGTAGCGGCCCTGCTTGAGGGTATCGGGTCGGGTGCGGTTTCCGCGCCTTTCAATGCAGTGGAAGATGCCGACTGCGTATTGGTTATTGGTGCTAATCCGATCAACAACCATCCGGTTGCGGCGACGTTCTTCAAACAGGCGGCAAAACGCGGAACCCTGATTGTCATGGATCCCCGCGGCACGCAGTTAAAACGGCATGCGACTCACATGCTGCAGTTCAAGCCCGGCACCGACGTGGCCATGCTTAATGGAATTCTGCACACCATCGTCGAAGAAGAGCTGTACGACCGGGATTTTGTCGATGCCTACACCGAGGGCTTTGAAAACCTCAAAAAGCATGTACAGGATTTTTCTCCGGAAAAGATGCAGACAATATGCGGTATTGATGCCGAGACACTGCGTACCGTGGCGAGGACGTTTGCAACCTCGAAAGCGTCGATAATTTTCTGGGGAATGGGGATTTCCCAGCATGTACATGGCACGGATAATTCCCGATGCCTGATCGCCCTGTCGTTGATTACCGGCCAGGTCGGCCGGCCGGGAACGGGCTTGCATCCGTTGCGCGGGCAAAATAATGTACAAGGAGCGTCTGACGCCGGACTGATCCCGATGATGCTGCCGGACTACCAGCTAGTCGAGTCTGAAAACCTGCGTGCACGCTTCGAGGACGCATGGGGTACTTCACTGGATCCGCAAAAAGGATTGACGGTGGTGGAAATCATGGACGCCATTCACGATGACCAGATCAGCGGGATGTACATCATGGGTGAAAATCCGGCCATGTCAGATCCGGATGTCCAGCATGCCAGGGATGCCCTGGCGAAACTGGATCACCTGGTCGTACAGGACCTCTTTCTCACTGAAACAGCGTTTTATGCAGATGTTGTTCTGCCGGCCTCGGCCTGGCCGGAGAAAGACGGTACAGTGACCAACACCAATCGCCAGGTACAGATGGGCAGGACGGCCCTGGCCATGCCGGGTGATGCCCGACAGGACTGGTGGATCACCCAGGAAATCGCAAGGCGCATTGGTCTTGACTGGAATTATGAGCACCCCAGGGATATTTTTGCAGAGATGGGCAGTATGATGCCTTCCCTGGCTAACATTTCCTGGGACCGGCTGATGCAGGAAAGCGCAGTAACCTATCCCTGTGATGCCCCGGATGTGCCTGGAAATGCCATCGTTTTCGGCGACGGGTTTCCCACCGAGAGCGGCCGTGGCAAGTTTGTTCCAGCCAGCCTGGTGCCGCCTGATGAGCTTCCTGACGACGACTATCCCATGATCCTGACTACCGGTCGGCAGCTGGAACACTGGCATACCGGGGCCATGACCCGGCGTTCCAGCGTGCTCGACGAGCTCGAGCCTGAAGCGGTGGCAACATTGTCGCCAGGGGCGCTCGACCGGCTTAACCTGGAACCAGGTGACCGCGTACAGGTATCTACACGGCGCGGGGCCATTGAGCTTGTTAGCAGGGTCGATACGGCTATACCGGACAATATGGTGTTTATCCCATTTTGCTACGCTGAAGCGGCGGCCAATACCCTTACAAACCCGGCCCTCGACCCGATCGGCAAGATACCGGAGTTCAAGTTTTGCGCGGCGCGAGTTGAGGCGTCTGCCCGATAACCGTGACTATGGGGACCATAGATAGACGGTAACCTTATAGCGAATTCATATCGGTCGTAGGCAGGTAAGTTTGGAGGCAGTCAAAAGAGTATTTTCTGGTGCGTTCCGGACCTGCGTAGTCAACAGGATAGTAATCCCCGGCCGGCTATCATTAACCAACATAAACCAACCTAATATTAATCAACAGAAAGATTAATCAACAGAAAGAGCTGTCAAACAAATGAGTGATATCGAAATAGCGCGAGCAGCGCCGATCAAGCCAATCATAGAGATCGCGGAGAGACTGGGTATTCCCAATGAAGCGATGGTGCCTTTTGGACATACCAAGGCGAAAGTGAGCCTGGATTATATCGATACTTTAAAGGACAAGCCGGATGCGAAGCTGATCCTGGTAACGGCAATCACGCCGACCCCGGCGGGAGAGGGCAAGACCACGACCTCGGTGGGCCTCACTGATGGCATGAACAAAATCGGCAAGAATACCATTGTGTGCCTGCGTGAACCGTCCCTGGGCCCCTGTTTTGGCATGAAAGGGGGTGCTGCCGGCGGTGGTTATGCCCAGGTGATTCCCATGGAAGACATTAACCTGCACTTTACCGGCGATTTTCACGCTATCACCTCGGCCCACAGCCTGCTGTCAGCGCTGATTGACAACCATATTTACTGGGGCAATGAAGCGGGTATCGATACCCGCCGGATAGCCTGGAAACGCGTGGTGGACATGAATGACCGCGCCCTGAGGCAAATCACCAACTCACTGGGGGGAGTGGCCAACGGCTATCCCCGGGAAGACGGCTTTGACATTACCGTGGCATCAGAGGTGATGGCAATCTTCTGCCTGTCGAAGAATGCGAAGGATCTCGAGGAACGGCTGTCGAGGATTGTAATTGGCTATACCCGGGATCGCGAACCGGTACTGGCGCAAGCAGTCATGGGCCCAGGTCCGATGACGGTGCTGCTCAAGGACGCCATTGAACCCAACCTGGTTCAGACTCTCGAGCACAATCCGGCCTTTGTACACGGAGGACCGTTTGCCAATATTGCCCATGGCTGCAATTCCGTGATTGCCACCAAGGCGGCCATGAAAATGGCGGACTACGTGGTCACCGAAGCGGGTTTTGGTGCGGACCTGGGCGCAGAGAAGTTTTTTGACATAAAGTGCCGCCAGGCCGGGTTGTCGCCGGATGCGGTGGTGCTGGTGGCGACGATCCGGGCATTGAAGATGCACGGCGGTGTGGGCAAGGATGATCTTACCCGGGAGAACGCCGAAGCGGTCACGGACGGTTGTGTGAACATGATTCGCCATATTGAGAACATCAAGGGATTTGGCTTGCCCGTTGTAGTGGCGATCAACCAGTTCAGCGCCGATACCGAGGCCGAAGTGCAGGCAGTAAAAGATGCGTGCGAAAATATTGGAATACAGGCGATCAGTGCAAACCACTGGGCCGAGGGCGGCAACGGTACCACCGAGCTGGCCGAAGTGGTGGCCAACATGGCTGACAGTGGAGAAGCGAACTTCATCACCACCTATCCGGACGACATGCCTCTGTGGGAGAAGATCGAGGCCGTGGCGACCAAGATCTATCGGGCCGACGGTATTTCTGCGGATGCCAAAACCAGGAACCAGATTGCGGACCTGCAGGCGGCGGGTTTTGGCCAACTCCCGATCTGTATTGCCAAGACACAGTACAGTTTTACCACGGACCCGAATCTCAAGGGCGCTCCGACGGGTCACACCCTTGGTGTTCGCGAAGTACGTTTATCGGCGGGAGCGGGGTTTATCGTGGTTGTTTGCGGCGATATCATGACCATGCCGGGCTTGCCCCGGGTGCCGGCGGCAAACCGTATTCGCATCAACGACAAGGGCGAGGTCGAGGGGCTTTTCTAGCAACCTGCCAGACCTGTTACAGGCAACTGTGATTTTTTCTACAGCCCCGGAGTCAGGACTGGCGCCGGGGCTTTTTTGACTATTCGTCAACACCGCTACACTCCACACCATCTCCTTTTCCCTGGTTGGCATGTAGAAATGGGAACCAATCAACGGATTTTGATTGTCGGCCTGTGCCTTGCCGTAGTCATTGTTATCTTTGGTCGAATTAATTCAGAACATCCTGACCCGGATTACCAGGAATCAGACTACATTGAATTTGCATCGATACTGTGGAAAGCCCGTGTCTACCACAGCGAAATCGAATTTATTGCGGATGACCGGGTCTTCTATACAGCACGTTTTGGCAGTGGCGAGACCCATGTGCAGTCGTTCAGCTATCGCAGCCTCAACGGCTATTTTGACCCGGTGTTTGTCACAGTCTGGAAGCGGTCGCCGTCCCACACTTCTCTGATTATCGACCCGTTGAGGGAGCGGACCCTTTTGCAGGTGGATTCAGGGTCTGAGATAGACGTGTCTATTTCACCGGACAACAAAATCGTCATCACCTACACGGACCCCGGGCAGGGAAATGAAGACCAGACTGGGGACAAAGTCGTTACGTGGCCGTAATGGCGCAGACCTGGAAATGGAGGTTAAGTATTGAAAACGTGTAAAAGCCTGGAACTAATAATTCAGGTATAAAATTTCAATCAGATATAACCTGAAATTACTGGGAAAAGCAGGCGCTCATAAAGCCACCCTGTTACTAGCCGAACCCGATCACGGTGGCGTTGAACGTGTAAATGTCTGAGCCATCCTCGCGCGTAGGCTCGACGATCAGGTTTTTCTGTTCGGCCTTCGAAACGGAATTTAGCAGCGGGTCCTGGCTGTGCCACGGATCGCCCGCGAAGTACATTTGCGTAGTCAACATGCCCCGCAAGCCGGCGGTGATCTTGAAATGCACGTGAGACGGGCGAACGAATTCGTTGCCGACCGGATAGGCACCTGGCTTAATGGTCTTAAATGAGTACATCCCGTTCTCATCGGTGAGAAATTCTCCAAAGTAGCGAAAGTTCGGGTCCAGCCTGGCGGGGTTGGGGTCGGCCGCGTGTGCGTACCGGCCGGTCGCGCAGGCCTGCCATATTTCCACCATGGCGTTGCCCATCGGGCGACAGTCCTTATCGGTAATCTGCCCGACTAAAAGGATTGCATCGCCGTCCGCTGGTTGATCTGGGCTCACGGCCCATGTGAGGTCATTCTGGTGAGGGACTGGTTTCGTCCGATCCCAGGTATTCATATAGAAAGGGCCCTCGAGCTGTCCGGGGGTTTTTTCGCACTGTTGGCCGAAGAGGGTGGTGGGAATCGCCAAACCGATCCCGACTGCGGCTGTCGAGCGTAGCAGGTCGCGCCGGTTTATTCGATGATGTATGGACATGAGACGCCTCGTGTAAAGTGTAAAACTCAATTAAAAGAACTATTCTCTTCTCCGAGTATAACCGGGACCTCTATTAGAATCCCAAAAATTATCTGCTTAGGAGAAAGCGGACTCAATGAAGGTTCAACAAATCGTCCGGAAATTGCCCGAAGCCGCCATTTTCAGAAATTACGATCTGCTTGCGTTTGTGAGTACACCAGCCCCTCAGGGCGGAGCAAACTGATCTGCGAATTCCCTATAGGCTTCAGGTAACGGGGGCCGCAAGGCAAGTATAGATGGTTCTTGAATGAGCACGTGCAGTTTGGCATCGGATTGAGATGCCGCAGCATCGTTCCCCGCTGACCGGCAGCAGATAGCCCGCAATAAATTAAAACACCATTGTGTGGGGCGAAGTTGTATAGCACGATCTATAGTTCTGATTGCATCACCATGTTCTCCTGACAGATGCTGGCTGATCGCCAGCGAAAACAAGAAGCCTGGTAAAAATGGGTCAACCTCAGCGAGTGAAACTGCTTTTTGTAAAGTGTGTGAAGCTTTATCGAAATCTCCGGCGCGCCATTATCGAGCGAGTGATGCACTTTGATGGGCGCTCGTTTTACGAACAGAGTGAAAGCTCACTAACGGTGGCTCCATACCCAATAGCAGACGTTATTGGGGCAGAGGGTTGAACGATGAGTCAGGGTCGATTGCTCGCATTCGACAAATATGCCCGAAGGTCCGCTGTGAGTATAAAGCAGGAGATTCAAGATTCAAAATATAACCCACAATATTGGAGACTCTTCAGATCCCTAAACTTATCTGATTAGTTATGATTGAACCGATTCACTCAAAATAATCTGCTCAACAATACTCTAATGTTGAAGTTTTCGAACATCGTAGCAGGTCTTTCAGCCATCCTATTCAACGCCATTGCACTACTAAGGCTTCCTCTGGATCGCTATCCTCTGTAATAGCTGTCTGGATCGGATTCAACAGTTGAATCTTCTGCCAGATCTCGTCAGATAATTTCGCCCGCCCGTTTGAGAACACGTTTACAATTTCATTGATTTCCAATTCAAGCAAACTCATTCTTTCCAATTTTGTTGATTCCTTACCTAATTCGTTGTTAATAAATTTTAGTATTTGTGTTGCTATTTCATCACAATTGCCTTCATTACCAGTAAACTCGTCAAGCAGAATTTCGATGGCTTGGTTAAATCGACCAAATTTCGCCAACACCTCTGCCTCTACGAGCGGTTCCAAAGATTCAGAGCTTGACTCGCCACTAAAGTCAAAAGTTTGAACTTCCTGATCGTATTCTCTATGGGCAACATCTTCAGTCGGGATTGCAAAATAGTCATCCACATCCAGGGTGGTAGACTCCATAAATAACATGGTCGAGTCAGTACTCAAACTATTATCGTGATCTATTTCAGCATCCTGTGTTTCCTTGTCCTGGGATGACTGCCACTCCCTCGATATTTTTTTGCTGGTTAGTATTAGTGGCGCCGATGATTCTTTTTTACTGCCTATTTGTTTATTACGTTTGTAATTCCCGGGGCCATAGGGATATCTATAAAACGAAAACAGTAGAATCAGGATTCCAGCGAGAATGGGCATATTTAATATGGATGTAATTGTACCCTCAGACGAAGCGGTCCCCTTTATTCCATCCAGGACAATAGCAGAATAAAGATCGAACAATACCCAGCCACTGGCGATGACAGCCACCACCAGATACGTCAGGAAAAACCTTAAACGCATATCCTTCACCTCCGGTATTACTATTACAATCCAGTAACACCTTTATATGTTTTTCAGCGACACCTTTGTTATTCCAAAGATAATAGTTACTAAAGCTTCTGTAGTCAACTCGTTTCAAATCGTTTTTCCATAATTTGGTGCTATTCGCTGACGCTTTGTTAATACAAAGAAGCTTTCGGTACGGCCAGGTTAACTACACCTGAGTCGTACTATTGGGATACTCAAACTACATCAACGCAAACGTCTGCAACGAGTATATAGCAGAATTTATTCTGATTCCAAAAATTGGTTGCTTTGGAGAACATCAGGTCGTCAGCTGGGCCGCCTGATTTTGCACCTGAATTGTTGGGCTTTAGCAGGGCGGGAAATTTTTCACGGGGCGGCCCGTGAAGGGCGATTAATCGTCATTCGCCGCCGGGCGCACGGGCTTTTTCCTGAAGGGGCCTCCGGACTCTGTCTCATGATGACAGGCCAATGCAACGAGGCCCCCGGGTATCACGCCTACGCCCAGTATGACGAAGCACCATTTCAACACATCCCATAGGGATTGGATGTTGTTATGGTCCCACCAATCCAGCACCGGCGGCAGCAATATCTCTAGATAAGGAGGCATGAGGGGAGTGTAACCGGGTGCGGGTTAAGTTTCAGGGCGCATACTGGAAAAGGGTCACTCAAAATCTTCATCTGAGAGACTGCTTATTGCGCGATATAGTCATTCTGTCCTCTCTCTGTGATACTTAACGCGACTGGCAGCTATCTGTCAGGCGAAAGATTCAACCCTCTAATCGCGGGGTCAGTGGCCTGCGGTTGCTCCGCCATCCATGGCAAGTGCGCTCCCGGTGATAAATCCAGCATCGGGAGAAGCCAGGTAGAGAATCCCCCTGGCGACCTCCGTTGCTGTTCCAATCCGCTTCAAAGGATAGAATTCCGCCTCCTCGCTCAAATCAGCAAAACCTGTGCGCGCCATATCAGTGTCAATAACACCAGGGCAGATGCAGTTGACCCGCACTGTCGGTGCCAACTCCAGCGCCATCGACCTGGTAAGGTTGACGATCGCGCCTTTGGAAGCGCAATAAGCTGTGGCTCCCGCATATCCGTTTAATCCTGCCTCCGACGCCACGTTAACAATAGAACCACCAGAATTTTCCAGCGCTGTAAGCGCGGCGCGGCTACAGAAGTAGGTTCCCTTGACGTTGATGTCGATGAGCGAATCCCAAAGATCCTCATCGGTTTCGGCCATCGGCGTCCTGGTAAAGACCCCGGCGTTGTTTACCAGCACATCGAGACCACCAAGCGCCTCGATTGCGGCTCCAACTACCGCTTCACAACCCGCCGCTGATGCGACATCGCCTGGGGCTCCCACGAGCCTTTCATGGTCACCAAGCTCTTTAATCGCTTGCGCAACGCTAGCTTCCGTCCGACCATTGATCGCGACACGTGCGCCACCAGCCAGAAACTCTCGGGCAGTGGCCTTACCAATGCCGCGCGAAGCACCGGTGATAAGTACCGCACTGCCATCAAAAACCATTTTGTATCGTCCTGTTTAGCATCCCGGTTCAGTGGGGTTCTAATTGCGTGATTGTAAATCCTCAAATGACCGCTCCGAGTATAACCCGGAAATCCAATAGCTTCTATTAAACGTCTGCTCACTGGAAGTTAATGTATTCCTGACCGAATGTTGACTTGCTGAACATCTTGATAAAATTTGTAGTTAAAACTGAAAATCATACTGCAGGGTGTCTGATCGAGTTCCAGTATCTACAGATAAACACTCAGGATCACGGTAATTCTATCCGCCCTGGATGTTCTACCTGGGCAGGTTATCGAGAAATTCGATTAGCGCAGAATTAACCTCTTCGGCTCTTTCTTGCTGTAACCAATGTCCGGCTCCCGGAATCTTGATGCCATTCTTCAACTTTGGAAGTATTTCGTCCAGCGCATCGACGGTTTTGGGGGTGTTGCCACAGACCAGGTCATGCTCACCATATAAGTAAAGTGCGGGCTGGTGGATTTTTGCATCGGCAAATGGTGCCAGTATGCCCGGGATTCGTTTAATATTCCGGTACCAGTTAATGCCTCCGAAAAATCCGGAACCCGTAAACTCGTCTACATAAAACTGCAGGTCCTGTTCAGTCAGCCAGGCAGGCAATGATTCTGGAATCACCAGCTGGGAAGACAGCGATTGCCCACGGGGGTAATACCCATCCCACCCCTGATGATGGACCCCGTCTGCGACAATATCGCCTGAAAGCGTGTAGAAGAAACCAAGCAATGTCCGGCGGATATCCTCTTCCAGGTCAGCTTCGGCAATCCCCGGTTCCTGGAAATACAGGCGATAGTAGTTTCGGTCGCCCGCGTTCGCCGCCATAACATCGTTTAAATCCACCCCGGCAGGGAGGATTGTCGGTGGGTTGTAGGGCACGCTTAATACGGCCACTGCAGTAAATATATCTGGCCGCATTAAAGCCGAGTACCATGCCACCGGGGCGCCCCAGTCGTGCCCGACGATGATTGCCTGTTCACTCCCCAACGCAGTTACCATACCAACGACGTCACCGACGAGGTGCGACAGGGTGTATTCCTCTATGGCCTCCGGTTTGCCTGACTGGCCGTAACCACGCATGTCCAGGGCAACAGCGCGGTATCCAGCCGCGGAGATTGCCGATACCTGGTGTCTCCACGAGTACCAGGATTCGGGAAAACCGTGGCAAAAAATCACCAGGGGACCCTGGCCTTGCTCGACATAATGAATATCAATGCCATTTACACTTTTTGTGTTATGCCTCATCCCTATATCCATACTCATAGCCCGGCCCTGGTCTGCTTCCATTTCCCGGCATTCAAAGTACGGTTCCGTAATTTCCCGCCAGTGCCCGTTGTTTGGCGTAAGTTGCGATGGCCGTATCCTGGGCACCGGTTCCGGTCAGGTCACATACCGTGACCTGGTCGTTGCCGGTTCTGCCCGGGGCCAGCCCGGCGATGACCTGCCCCAGTTCATCAAATTGCTGATTTTCAGCGATCAGGCCGGCATCAATAGCATGGTGAAGCTCGCCCACCAACCGGACCTGGGAAAGACTGTCGGGAATATAACGGTCTGATTTCAGGCATACCTCGGTCTGCAGTTCCCGTTTGCGTTCCGAATCCGAGCCCATGGCGGTGATGTGTTGCCCGGGCTGGATATCATCCCAGCCGAGCAGGGGTGTTTCAGCGGGCGTCGTGGTGATGATGATATCGGCCCCATCGCACGCGGCCTGCACCGTGTCCGTAGAAGTGGTGTTGATTCCGCTTGTCGCCATGTAGTCGCTGGCAAACAATTCTGCCTTTTCCCGGTTCCGTGCCCACACCGAAATATCATCGATTTTTCTTACCAGTGCCAGTGCCTGCAGCTGCATCCTTGCCTGCATCCCAGCGCCAATCACTGCAGCCTTGCGGCAATCGGTGCGTGACAGCCACTTTGCCGCAACTGCACCGGCCGCGGCGGTCCTCACGGCGGTGAGATAACCCTGGTCCAGCAGCACGGCATTCAGGAAACCGGTCCTGGCATCGAACAGGTTCATCATTCCGCTGCCGCTCGGCAGCCCCATGTCCGGGTTATTGAAAAATCCCGGGCTGATCTTGATGGCAAAACTGTCCAGGCCGGGCAGGAAGGCGGTTTTGACACAGACTTCGGCGTTATTCTTTTCCATCACCAGCTGCATGATGGGGGGCATGATTACATCTTCTGTGGCCAGGGTATGGAATGCCTTTTCGATGCAATCCACGGCTTGCAGATCAAGGGGAACACAAAGCTCCAGTTCGTCTTTGTTGAGCAGCAGGACGCCTGGCATCGTTAGTTTAGGCACAAATTACTGGTCGAATATATCGGGCATGATTCCATTCATCAGGCTGTGATGAGTCGTCATGTCGATGTTTTTGCCGCTCACCACTATTGCTGTCTTGCCGCTTCCGGTAAGTTTCCCGGCCAGTGTCGCTGCAATGCCCACTGAACCGCTGCCTTCAATAATTTGCTGCTCCATGAAGTAAGCATGGCGAATGGCATTGGCGATTTCCTGCTCCGTGACCAGGATAGTGTCATCCACGAATTTACTGACCAGGTCGAACGTGTATTTGTTGTCCATGCCAATACCGCCACCGAGCGAATCCGCCAGGGTCGGGAGTTCTTCCACCGACACCGGTTTGCCCGCGAGTATACTTTGGTGCATTGCAGCTCCACGGTCCATGGAAACGCCGGTAACCCGTATATCCGGTTTCAGGGATTTTACAGCCAGGGCTATGCCGCCACACAATCCTCCGCCGGAAAGTGGAACCACAATGGTGTCCAGGTCTCCCATGGCTTCAAGAATTTCCAGGCCGATAGTGCCCTGGCCGGCAATGATATCGGGGTGGTCGAACGGCGGCACCATGGTCATGCCTTCCTCGGAAACAAGGCGATCCGCCTCGATCTGGGCATCATCCTGGCTGCCGCCGCCAATTTTGACTTCAGCCCCCAACGCCTGTATGCCTTCAATCTTGTTCTGCGGGACCAGGTTGCCCATGCAGACAATGGCCCTGATTCCATTCTGCCTGGCGGCATAGGCGAGACCGCGTCCATGATTTCCGGTAGAAACACAGACAACGCCCCGGTTCCTCTCTTCTTCTCCGAGACTGAGGAGTGCATTGGTGGCGCCCCGCAACTTGAAACTGCCGGTATTTTGCAGGCATTCAAGTTTGAGGAAAATTTCAGCATTCTCTTGCTTTGACAACGACGGCGACCTCACCAGGGGGGTCGGGAAAACCTGGCCATCAATACGGCTGGCCGCGGCTTTTATGTTTTCAACCGAGAGCATCATTTTTCTCATGGTGACAGGGCAACCTAGTGTAATTCAATTTCGGGGATCAGGGATTGTTGATGTTAAAGATAAATATTATAAATTATTAAATTTGCGTTGCTTATACGACTATCTGCACCTCAGTAAATCTTGTTAAATCACAGGAATATTCCATGAGTTTTTACGAAGTCATACCAGCCCGGGCGCGGCTGCAACGAAGCGAACTTGCGGTGCCCGGGTCGAGCCCGCAGATGTTTGAAAAGGCCGCCAATAGCGAAGCCGACTTTATTTTCCTTGATTGTGAGGACGCCGTTGCGCCGGACGACAAGGAACAGGCCAGGAAGAACATTATCGAGGCCCTCAACGACATAGACTGGCGCGGCAAGGGCAAGACCGTATCTGTACGGATCAACGGGCTTGACACCCATTATATGTACCGCGATGTGGTCGACATTGTTGAGCAGGCGGGGCATAAACTGGACACAATCCTGATTCCCAAGGCCGGGGTGCCGGGGGATATCTATACCGTGGACTGCATGGTCACCCAGATTGAAACCGCCATGGGCATCAAGCACAGGATTGGCCTGGAAGCCCTGATAGAAACCACACTGGGCATGGCAAACGTGGAGCAGATTGCCAGCTACAGCAGCGGCGGTCCTGCCCGGCTCGAGGCGCTGCATTTTGGAGTCGCCGATTACGCCGCCAGCTGCCGTGCACGGACCGTGGTCATAGGCGGCCTCAATCCGGACTATCCTGGAGACCAGTGGCATGCCAGCCTGCAAAGAATGCTGATCGCCTGCCGGGCCTATGGCCTCAGGGCCATTGACGGACCGTTTGGGGATATTAATGACCCGGAGGGCTACATCGGCGCTGCAAAACGTGTTGCGGCAATGGGATTCGAAGGAAAGTGGGCCATCCACCCGTCCCAGATCGAGCTGGCCAACCGGGTCATGTCGCCTCCGGCGGCTGAGGTGGAACGTGCACGTAACGTGCTCACCGCCCTCGAGGAAGCGGCCAAGGCCGGCAAGGGGGCGGCGGCTCTTGATGGCAAGTTGATTGACGCGGCATCGGCGCGAATGGCTGAAAACATCGTACGCCAGGCCGAAGCCATCAAAAGCAACCACTAACCGGGGAGAGCAGTTATGGAAGTACATGAGTACCAGGCGAAACAACTGCTGAAAGAATTCGGGGTTAATGTTCCCCTTGGCGGTCTGGCATACAGCCCCGAGCAGGCGGTTTACCGGGCCAATGAACTGGGCGGTGATCGCTGGGTGGTCAAGGCGCAAATTCACTCCGGGGCGAGAGGAAAGGCTGGCGGCATAAAATTCTGCACTACCACCCAGGAAGTGTGGGATTCTGCGGAAGCATTACTTGGCCGTAAGCTGGTAACCAGCCAGACCGGACCCGGGGGAAAAACCGTCTCTCGCCTCTATATTGAACCGACGACCAATATCAGGTCGGAACTCTATTTCGGACTGGTCCTGGACCGCAGCCATGAATGCATTGTGGCAGTAGGATCAGAGAACGGTGGGATGGACATCGAGGAAGTCTCGGAACAGAACCCGGACTCAATTGTACGTATCATTGTCGAGCCCGCCGTGGGCATGCAGGCCTTCCAGGCGCGCCAGCTGGCATTTGAACTCGGCCTCACGGGCAAGGAAGTTCATCTCGCTGTCAACGTGTTCCTCAAGGCCTACCGTGCATTTCGCGACATGGATGCGACCATGCTGGAAATTAACCCCCTTACCATAACCAGTGCCGGGGATGTCATCGCCCTGGATGCCAAGATGTCGTTTGACGACAATGCATTATTTCGGCGCTCAAACATTTCTGAATTCAGGGACAAGACCCAGGAAGATCCCAGGGAAATGGAAGCGGCTGATCGTGGTCTCAGCTATGTCGGGCTGGACGGGAATATCGGCTGCATCATCAATGGTGCCGGACTCGCCATGGCCACCATGGATATCATAAAACTCAAGGGTGGGGAGCCCGCCAACTTCCTCGATATCGGCGGTGGCGCATCGCCGGAACGTGTGGCCAAGGCATTCCGGCTGGTGCTTTCCGATACCAATGTGGACGCCATCCTGGTTAACATCTTTGCTGGAATAAACCGCTGTGACTGGGTTGCCGAGGGCGTGGTCCAGGCTGTGCGGCGATTCAAACCGGAGATACCGGTCGTGGTCCGCCTGTCGGGCACCCATGTCGAACTGGGCAAGGAGATTATCAATAGCTCCGGTACTGCGATAATTTCTGCCAACACCCTGGATGAAGCTGCCGAGCTTGTGGTCGGCGCTGTTTCCAGGAAAAAAGAGGAGTAACCCGTTATGGCAATCCTGATTGACAAAGACACCGCGGTGATCGTGCAGGGATTTACCGGTCAGATGGGATCCTTTCACGCCGGTGAGATGATCGAATATGGTACTCGGATAGTGGGGGGAGTGACCCCGGGTAGGGGAGGTGAAACCCACCTCGACCGACCTGTATTCAACTCGGTGAAAGAAGCGGTTGAGCAAACCGGCGCTGAAGCCAGCATCATTTTTGTGCCGCCGGCATTCGCTGCGGACAGCATAATGGAAGCGGCTGAGGCCGGGATAAGATACTGCGTGTCCATTACCGACGGTATTCCGGCCCAGGATATGCTCAGGGTAAAACGCTATATGAGAAGGTTCAGGAAAGGCAGCAGGATGTGCCTGACCGGGCCGAACTGTGCCGGTACAATCAGCCCCGGAAAATCCATGCTCGGTATCATGCCCGGGCATATCTATTTACCGGGCCGGGTGGGAATTATTGGCCGATCTGGAACCCTGGGCTACGAGGCCGCATCACAGTTAAAGGCCGCAGGCATAGGGGTCTCGACCAGCGTTGGTATTGGCGGTGACACCATTAACGGCAGCTCCTTCAGGGATCATCTCGAGAGGTTCGAGGCGGATCCGGAAACCGATGCTATCGTCCTGATTGGCGAAATCGGCGGACCCCAGGAGGTCGAGGCGGCCTATTTCTATCGGGAGAACATGAGCAAGCCGGTTGTCGCCTATATCGCGGGGCTGACCGCCCCCAGGGGTCGGCGTATGGGCCATGCCGGAGCCATAGTAACCACTGTGGGAGAAAGCGCGGCAGAAAAGGTTGAGATACTGCAGCAGTGCGGTATTGATATTGTTCCGTCACCGGCCAGATTTGGTGAAACGGTATCTGCAGCACTCGACAAAGCGGCGTGAGACCTGTTGTGCAGCACCAATCTAAAATTGAATTTTATGTCGTTTATGTGATATAAGTAGTCTTTCACAAGCAAATAACAATGAAAATTACCGGGTTTTCAGAGGGAGCCCGGCAGAAATTTGGAGAAACAGATATGATTATTTATCCTGATATTGAATTGCACAACGGACAGTGTGTGAACCTTAAGCATGGAAGCATCGAAGAACCCAAGGTATTCGAGATTACCCCTGAACAAGCGGCTAAAAATTTCGAAGACGGCGGAGCCCAGTGGCTTCACGTTGTCGACCTCGACGGGGTATTCGAGTACCACGGTGAAAACTCCGATATCATGTGCCGCATCATCGACAATGCCAACATACCGATCCAGGTCGGCGGTGGAATACGATCCATGAGTTCGGTGGACTGGTGGATAGATCATGGCGCGGAAAGGGTGGTGCTGGGAACTGCGGCAGTGGTTGACCAGAAGCTGGTGGAAGATCTATGTGCCAAATACCCGGAAAAAGTTGCCGTCAGTATTGATGCCCGGGACGGCCATGCCGTGTCCCATGGCTGGAAAAACACCTCGACATTTACCGCGATGGAACTGGCGAAACGGTATGAGCGATCCGGGGTGGCAGCAATTATCTACACGGACATAGACCGCTACAACGAGCTTCCTGAAAGCAGTATGGCAAATACAACCCAGATGGGCATTGAACTAAGCTGCCCGGTCATATCCAGCGGCACGGTACGCAACCTCGACGATGTTTCCATCCTGGCGAACCTGCCGAACATTGCCGGGGCGGTGATTGGCTGGGCCCTGTTCAATGAAAAAATCACCATCGAAGATGCTGTTGCAGTGGCTGACCAGGTTCCTACCCAGGCTGCGTTCATGTAGCGGATTTATCGCCCCGGGCACTTTCCTCCGGGGTGACGTTATTGAGGATGACGGCGGCGGCCAGGATGCCAACATCCAGATGACAGTGGCTGCTATCCACAACAGCTGCCCCCGCTTCGCCGGCCAATAATTACCCGCACCTGGACTGGATCCAGGCTGAACTTCAGCGCGATGCGCCGGATGCTCAATTTCTGGTGCTGGTACAGCATCAGCATGAGGTACTTGTCCTCGTCGGTGATAACCTGCTGGTTGTCACTGCGTCGGTAAATACGGGCGCCTCGTCCGCTCATCGTTAATTTGTCTGTCCTGGTCGTGGTTGCCAAATAGTTTATCCTAATCGGGATACATACAGGATGAATTCGATTACTATGCCGTTTTTACAGAAATATTCATGAATTGGCCATACGTTTTACCAGGCGAGAGTTTAACCAGAGAATTGCGATGGCCGTGCAGTCCCTGGTCACCCGGGAACTCGACGGAATTTTACTTTTTGCCCCGGAAAGCCACTACTACCTGACAGGCTATGACACTTTCGGGTTTTCCATGTTTCAGTGCATGGTCGTGACCGCTGGGGGGGAAGTGCACCTGTACACCCGCCTGCCCGACCTCAGGCAGGCACAGCAGACCTCAATCCTGGCTGACCAGCAGATTCATATCTGGGAAGAAATAGAAGGGGCCAATCCTTACCAGGGACTCTGGGCCCTGGTGCAAACCCTCGGGCTGCAGGGCGGCAGGCTGGGAATCGAAAAGAAAACCGTGGGGCTCACTGCCTACAACTACGAGCAGCTTGTTCAAAGCGGCACGCCATCCACCCGGCTGGTAGAAGCATCAGATCTTGTCAGCCTCATTCGCAGGGTAAAAAGCCCGCAGGAGATCGAGTACCACAGGAAAGCGGCTGCGCTAAGCGATGACGCGCTCGATGCGGCGCTGGAAACAACCCGCCCTGGCGCATTCGAGGGTGACATCCTCGCGGCAATGCAGGGTGCGGTGTTCCGGGGTGGGGGCAGTTATGCCGGCAACGAATTTATTATCGGCTCAGGGCAAACTGCACTGCTTTGCCGTTATCAATCGGGTCCGCGAACCCTGGACAGCCAGGACCAGCTGACCCTGGAATGGTCCGGGGCCATGCATCGCTACCAGGCGGCGATGATGCGCACCCTGGTTGTCGGACAGGCCAATGATTCCCAGAAGAGCATGCATGCTGCCGCGGTGGAGGCTCTGCAGGCCTGTGAATCAGCAATTCAGCCCGGTCAGCCCATGGGGGACGTATTTGACGCTCACGCCAAAGTGTTTGATGCCCACGGCCTGGGTCACGCCAGGATGCAGGCCTGCGGTTATGGCATGGGTGCCGTCTTCAACCCGATATGGGTGGATTTTCCGATGTTTTACCAGGGTAATCCGCTGTTGATGGAGGTCGGCAATGTCTACTTCCTGCATATGATCCTGATGGACTCCGAGGCAGGGCTGGCGATGTGCTGGGGACATTCAGTACTGCTCACTGACAACGGTGTCGAGCGACTGAGCCGCTCCCCCCTGGACCTGGTAGAGACATAGGCATGTCAATTATTGATGGCAAAGTTGTTTCCAGTGAATACCGGGTGGTGTTCGATGAAGGCAGGCACGCCAAGGGAAAAATCGGGTTCGTGCTGCTGGCGACCGAACAGACCATCGTCGACGACATGATGACCTTGATGCCGGATGGCGTCGGTGTGCATTTTGCCCGGGTTAACAACCCGGACAGCATCACCAGCGAAAGCCTGCTGGCAACCGCATCGGACCTGGCCAGTGCGGCAAGGTCTATTCTGCCGGATGGCAGCCTTGACGTAGTGACCTATGCATGTACTTCGGCAAGCCTGGTCATCGGTGAAGAGCGGGTTCACGAGCTGCTCAATGAAGGCGCTCCCGCTGCCACGGCCAGCAGCATAATTACCGCGGTAACAAGGGCGCTGACCGCAGTAGCGGCGCAACAGATTGTTGTCCTTACGCCTTACCTTGACGAGGTCAATACAGCGGAACTGCACTACCTAGAGCGAGCGGGATTCGGCGTCCTGGAATTCGAGGGTCTGAATATCGAAAAGGACAGTGACATGGTTCGGGTTGCACCCGGCTATCTCCGCGACCTGGCAATAGGGCTCGACCATGCCGATGCCGATGCCATATTTATTTCATGCGGTGCCCTGAGGTCCATAGATGTTATCGAAGAAATTGAACAGGCCTGCGGAAAACCGGTAGTAACCAGCAACCAGGCGATGGCATGGGATGCATTGAGGCTGGCCGGAATTACCGAAACGATTGAGGGTTATGGAATGCTGTTGCGGGATACAGAAATACGACATCCGTTAAGCAGACTAGTAGTCCAACACAAAGAATGATGGACTACTAGCGGTTACAGCATCTTTGCCAGCACCCGGCAGGCGTCCATGGAGGTAAAAATACCCACCAGTTTTCCCTGCTCCGTTATCAGGGCTGATCCCATTCGGTTGCTGTACATATAATCGACGACCTCACCTGCTTCCGTGTGCGGTGCTACACAATAGGGTGATCGCCGGTAGATATCCGTGATTTTTGCCGAGTTGTGAAAATTGGGGTCGCTGGATATTGCCTGTTGCAGCTTGAGATCCCGGTCGGAAAGAATACCAGTTACCAGGTAGTTTCCATCTGTCACGGGCAGGTGCTTAATGGCCTTTTCGGCCATGATTCGTTTCGCTGTGCTGACCATTTCTGTATCGACTATGGAAATAGGGGATGCGGTCATCAGTTTGGAAATTTCCATGGAACTATTGTGCTGGCTGTGGAGTAGTAAATCCAGTCAGGTTTGTAACGATTTGTAACAATTAACCTGTCCCACTTAGCCTGTCTCACTGATTACTAGCGTGGTTCGGTAAACTTTGCTGTTCAATTCTGTTGATATATAGTCTAAATGACCAATATAATTAAATTGGATTAGTGGAGATTGCATTCTCTTTACTGATTACACCGTTAATCGACAATCAACACAATGAGGAAATTGGCATGAACAGGAAAATTGCATCGGCAGCGCTGGCTGTGCTGTGGTTTATATTTATTTTGCCCGCCAGCGCGGATAAACCAGTAATGGGTGTGGCCGAGTTCAGCAACACATCCGGGGCTGCATGGTGGCGGGGAGGTGTTGGCTGGGAGCTTTCCGGGATGCTGACTAATGAACTGTCTAATTCCAAAAAATTCAAGATGGTGGAAAGGGCCACCCTTGAACCGGTACTGCGGGAACAAAACCTGACCGCCGATGGCCGTGTTTCCAAGGGAACAGCCGCAAAAATTGGCAGTCTCACCGGTGCGCAGTACCTCGTCATGGGAACGGTTTCGGCTTACGAAGCCAACGTTGAAAGCTCCGGCGGCGGCATCAGCTTCAGCGGAATATCTATTGGCGGGAACAAGAAGAAGGCCTATATCGCAGTCGATCTGAGAGTTGTAGATACCACAACCGGCGAAATTTCTTTTACCCGGTCAGTTGAAGCCCGAACTGGTGGTTTTGGCATTAACCTGGGCATGTTCAAGAGCGGGTTTGGCGGGGCACTTAAAAACGAGAAGAAAACCCCCGCCGGTAAAGCGATTCGGGCGGTGATGGTGGAAATCGTCGACTACCTGTCCTGTGCCATGGTCGACAAGGGCGGCTGCATGGACGAGTTCGATGCCAAGGAAGCAAAACGTAAAGAGAGCCTGAAGAGCACTATTCAGCTGGATTGATCAGTTAGTTACCCAATTGTCAGCCGGTAGTGATCTGTAGTGGTTTGGACAGGATCTAATCAGTGTAAGAATTAATTCTATTTGATCTGACAAGTCTGGGAAAAGCGGACCTCATCAAATTGTTAAATATGGTCCGCTTATTGCTGCGATTTCAACCGATCGCTGCAACACATGCATTAAATCTCTCAGCCGGTGTTTCGAATTCAAGGGTTTTACGAGGTCGCTCATTGAGCTGTCTCGCTACGGCATTGAGCTTGGCCTGAGAGTGTACCGATAAATCCGTTCCTTTAGGAAAATACTGTCTAAGAAGTCCATTGGTATTCTCATTTGAACCCCGCTGCCACGGACTGTGGGGATCACAAAAGTACACATCGATATCCGTGGCCAGGGTGAATCGTTTGTGATCAGCCATCTCCTTACCCCGGTCCCAGGTCAGAGACTTGTATAACTCGTTGGGGAGTTTGTGGGCGTGTTTGATCAGGGCCGATATCACCGTATTCGTATCCTTTCCACTCACCTTGGCCAGCATCACATAGCGGGAATGGCGTTCTACCAGGGTCGCAATGTGGCTGTTTCTGGAACCGCCCAACAGGTCGCCTTCCCAATGGCCAGGAACCGCTCGATCTTCGACCGATGCCGGCCTTTGGCGGATAGAAACCGTGTCGGTTATTTGACCCAGTCCATCGCGTTTAAGACTGGCATGGCGGGAGCGTCGAATCGCCCTCTGACTGCGTAAACACTGTTGTAATTCCTTCTTCAGCACGCCCCGGGCCTGGATAAACAGGCTGCGATAGATCGTCTCGTGAGATATTTGCATCGTTAGGTCTTCAGGATTCTGCCTCTTCAGCCATCCAGCAATCTGCTGGGGCGACCAGCTTTGTTTAAGCTTCCTTACCACACTATGCCTGAGCTTCTGATAAAGTGCCAACTTACACTGTTTAGGACGCATCCCCCTGTCCCAGGCTGCTTCATCTGCCGTATTCGCCCGATAGACCCTGATACCCCCGTTACGCGCAATCTCTCGGCTGATGGTCGACACAGCGCGCCCCAGTTGCATCGCCATGGCACGCATCGATAACCCGCCCACAATCCCTCTGGATATCTCTTCGCGATCTGATAGCGTTAACGCCATAGCAGCGCGTTTGCGATCTGGTGGCCGGATGCCTCCTGTGGGCGATAACAGACCAAATATCGAAGAAGACTCCCTGTCAAACACACGTCCTATTGAACTCATCGATTCTCCACGTTGCCAGCGATCCCAGATCTGCGCCCTTTGGGCGGCCGTATACTTTATTCGTGTTCTGTATCTCATCTCCTACACTCCTTCTTTAATCGTTAAAGTTGAAGTGTTGCATTGATCGGTTGAGATCGCAGCCCTAATCGGACGAAATAAAAACCCTCAGCCACTTAATATTAGGGTCGTATCAAATCTATTGGTGGCGTTGGCTGTCAACTGGTTCACCTATAAAATGTGTCCTGTTGAATTTAACTATACTGGGATTACTTCAAGATCAGTTATCGTCACGGTGAGTTTAGATTCATCTACTGAGATAGCTCCTGTAACTGAATAATCTCCTCCGGCCGTACCCGTAATTTGGTGCGAAAACTGCCCACCCCCCCAAAATAGCGAGCCAGACAAACCACAACCCATAGTACCTGCAGGTAGGAAATAGATATTCACTCCATCGGTCAAGTCAATACCAATCGAGCTAGGCTATTTGTTTTTTACCTCTAGATTCTCATCCCCTTCTTTCCGTTCGGGAAACGGCTCCGGGATCGTAAATTATCAGAGAGTAATAAAAGCCAAAATAAAGAGATCCTCAGGAGATAGTTCAAAATCGTCTGCTTCAACAAGCACAATAAACGCGTGAAGTCTTGATTGAACGATGCTAAGTATAAAGAATTCAGGGCCGGGTGGGGCTTGTGGAGTTGCCCCTATGAACGCTTTACCATCGTCTCCCGTTGTTAGAGATTGTACATCCCCAACACGTTCGTTATTCTTGTAGGTTGCATAGAACAATTTGGTGTTCGGGCAATCTGTTGATATCTCAATGATGAACGGCACACCAATTTTAACTTCAGGAGGATCGCCAAGAATTTCTGGTCCAAAGCCATCCATAAGCAATCGTCCTGAAGTTAAAATTTGTGTGCCGTTCATCATTGAGATATCAACAGATTGCCCGAACACCAAATTGTTCTATG
>PVMK01150457.1_pt1 | contig 87714 bp, 93 predicted proteins | sample 1853481 | NCBI WGS metagenome assembly PVMK01 (sample SAMN08533507, study PRJNA380276) | Marine sediment metagenome, whole genome shotgun sequencing project.
AGCATTTATTTATTTATATTTTTGGCTATTTTAGCAAATATATAAACAAAATATATTAATATAATATATTTTGATTATATATAGTGGTTTTGTATTTATAATACTATTTGAAGGTACTATCCCGGAGCAATCCAGTTGTTGGTCCGGTGCAATAGTTTGATTAAATCATAGAAATATTCATCAATCAACTCGTAAAATACATAAATGGATATTCTGGAGATCACCAGGCATATGATGAAACTACATTATGATCCAACCATATCCTCAGGATCCGGAAATTGCATGCTTGCTACAAAATGATCGGTAAAACTGGGAAATACTGTAAGTTCGAGATAGGCAATATCCTGGGCAATTTTCTCTGAACGCTTCCTTTCTATCCTTGAGAGTAGCATCATCCTGGCACCCACTCCGGCTGCATTTCCGACCTGAGAAATTTTTTCAAGGCTTACTTTTGGAAACATCCCTATATTGACTACATTCTTTGGATCTATATATGAACCAAACGCCCCGGCTATGATTATGCCGTCAATCTTATTAAAACTGATGCCTGCATTTTCCAGAAGTATTTCTATACCGGTCCTCATGGCCCCCTTTGCAAGCTGGATCTCCACAATATCTTTCTGGTCAATAGAGATATCGTTCTCATAACATTGTTTATCTATCACTGTACTGGCGGTATCGGTAAAACTGGTTTTCGGATTTTCCTGCTTGCCGGTCTCGTCTTTGCCGGAGTTTTTATTATTACTACTCAAATTGCCAAGTACAAACTTTAACTGACCCTTTGCGTCCTGACAGAGATGTTTATTCTCTTTATCAAACTTCCCCGTTTATCGATTAATCCTGTCCGTAGAAGTTCTGCTACTGCATCAAGTATTCCTGAGCCACAGATCCCGATTGGTGCTTTATCATTTATGGTCTGGATCTCGGCGATAAAAGTATTTTGATCAATAAGGACTTTTTCGATCGCTCCGGGAGCTGCCCTCATACCATGTTTGATATGGGCACCTTCGAAAGCAGGACCGGAAGCAGTAGATACGCTTGTGATCTTGCCTCCACTTACCAGGGCTATCTCTGTATTTGTCCCGATATCTATTCCAAGGTAATTACCTTTTTTATTATCAATCCTGGTACCCAGGATCATAGCGAGATGATCGGAGCCTACAAAACCTGCTATAGGAGGCGGCATGTATATATATGCTCCCGGTGCAAGCTCTATTCCAATATCCCTGGCCTTTATTTCTATAGGGTTGCTAGTGATCGGCACAAATGGTGCGAGGGCAAGCTGCTTTACGGGAAGACCCAGGAAAAGGTGGTGCATCGCGGTATTTCCTACAAGGGTCATCTCCAGTATTTCCGAAGATGAAATATTGTTTTTACTGCAAAGTTTATTTATTGCTTCGTTTATTCTTCCAATTGCGATGTTTTTTATTTTTTCAAGATTCTCTTGATCCTGCAGCGAAAAATTAAGGCGGCTCATCACATCTTCGCCAAAGCTTATCTGGGGATTCATTATTCCCTTGCTGTCTACTGTCTCACCTGATACCAGGTTTACCAGAAGTATTGCGATCTTGGTGGTCCCAAGATCCACTGCTATCCCATAGGAACTGGCTGTCTTGTCCCCGGCTTCCACATTTATGATCTCGCTATCCTTTATGGCTACTGTTATATCCCATGAATTGTCACGGATGATCCCGGGCATCAGCTTCAAGATCTCAATGTCCACACGATCAACAGAAATATCATATTCTGATTTTAGAGTATCCTTTACCCGGTCAAAATCTGAGCCCAGGTCATCAAGCGAGGCCCGTTTTAATTTGAGATGGAACTTATTTACTGGCGGGTCGATATCAAATTCTATTTCCTCACCCTCTACCTGAAGCTTTTGCTCTTCACTAAGGGAGGATGCAGGAATATAGATCTTCAAATCCCTGTCAAATACTTGCTGGCATGCAAGCCTGACCCCATGGCTGATCTCATCCCTGCTAAGCTTCCTGGTTTCCTGGTCATTGGGTGGTTTTCTATCCTTATCCATGACAAGGATGCGGCACTTACCGCATGTGCCCTTGCCGGCACATACAGATTTTATACCAATACCTGCATCCAGTATTGCATCAAGGCCATTCGTAGGTTTGTCCAGAAGGATCCTCCTACCTATAGGCTCTATACTTATCTTAATCTTCTTTTGAGTGCTTTTTTGATTCTTCATCAATAAATTTTTCAAACTCCGGACCAATTTTCATAAGATTACTTAATTCTGGATCAAGACCTGAAGGTTTTATCTTTCCGATCCATCCTTCATCATAAGGAGATTCATTTATCAGTTCTGGCGAGTCTTCAAGCTCTTCATTCACTTCAATGATCTCTCCGGAAACAGGCGCGAATACTTTTCCTACCCATTTTCCACTTTCAAGTGAAGAGAAGGATTTACCCTGTTCTACTTTTGTTCCAACCATCGGTAGTTCAATATATACTATTTCTCCGGCAAGCTGCTGAAAAAAATCTGATGCTCCAATAATTATATTTCCATCACCATCATCTTTTGCCCAGAAATGGTTTTTCTCATAATAGAGATCATCGGGAAAATCATAATCTCCAATTTTCATCTGTCCTACCTCCGTTTTTTATTTATTCTATAACTTTACAAAACAAAATGATATTTTATTCTGCATTTATACTTGCAAGAATAAGCTCAGCAATGTCCCAGACCTTGATCTTTCGTTTAGCTTCCTTTTTTAATTTTTTTAATGCGGACACCAATGTCCTTTCACACTGCTGGCATGCAGATACAAGGACATCGACATCGGCATCTATTATTTCCATTGCACGCGACCGGGCTATTCTTCCGGAAAGACCTGCATCAAGGGATTCCAGGTTTCCACCGCCACCGCAGCAATTGGCAAGGTTCTTATTGGCTTCAAGCTCTATAAATTCTATTCCCGGAATACTCTCAATGACTTTTCTTGGCTCTGCGTAAACTTCTGAATTCCTTCCAAGATCACATGGATCATGATAGGTGACTCTCATATCAAGTGCTTTTAGTTTTAATTTTTTATCTTCAATAAGTTTGAGCATATACTGGGATAGATGCATGATCTCAAAATCTATCTTTTTACCCGAGATCCCGGGGTACTCATGTTTCCATGTATGGTAACATGATGGGCAGGACGTGATAAGGATTTTGGCGCCCTTCTTTTTTACCGCCTCTATATTATGGTCGGCAAGTTTTTTTGTTTCTCCTTTCATACCCGAAGAAAGTAGCGGGAAACCACAACACCACTCATCATCTCCAAGAAGTGTAAAATCGACTCCGGCACCTTTGAGGATCTGAACCACCGAACGTGGTATTGAGAATGTACGTGGAGAAAAAGATGAGACGCATCCCACAAAATATACCACTTCGGCAGTGTCTTTTATATAATCTTCAGGAGAGCTGTCAGGAATCTGTTTCGTCCAATCAGCCCTTCCTTCATTAGTGTCAAAAGTCACATTATATGCCTCACCCACTCTTCTCTTTAAAAAATCAAGAGCCTCGGGATATTTATCACTATCTATCAGGTCCTGACGCATCTCCTCAAAAAGTTCGGTGATCTTCACACCGCTCGGACACTCGCTATTACAGTAATTGCATAGCGTACAGGTATAGATCTTTTCAGATAGTTTGTCCGTAAACTCCATCTTGCCCTGGCTGATAGCCTCTATAAGACTTAGCTTGCCCCTGGGAGCCACTGCTTCATCTTTTGTATTTTTATAGACCGGGCAATATGCCGTACAGCTCCCACAACGGGAACAATTGTAAAGATCATCATATCTCTTAAACACTCTTGCCGTCTCTTTTCTTTTAGCTTTTACTCCAGCTTTTACTTTTTTATCTTTGTCTGTCATTTTCCTTCAATTCCTAAACCATATTTATTTATATTTAATCCAAAAACATCTTGCCGGGATTTAATATATTATCCGGGTCAAAAGCTTTTTTTATCCTTTTCATAAGCTCATAGCTCGCAGGATCTATTTCCATCCTGAGGTATTTGGCCTTGGATATTCCAATACCATGCTCTCCTGAAAGAGTCCCGCCAAGTTCCATAGCTACTTTGAACATTTCCTCGACTGCACTTTCAACTTTCTTTTCTTCTTTTTCATCCCTCATATCTGTAAGTATTGTAGGATGAAGATTGCCATCGCCCGCATGCCCGAAAGTACCGATGGTGAGATCATATTTTTTAGCTATTTTATTAACCGCTTCTACCATTTCTACGATTTTACTCCGGGGAACTGTTACATCCTCGAGTATTGTAGACGGTCTCACTCTTGCAAGTGACGACAATGCCACCCTCCTTGCTGCCCATATCTCATCTCTCTCTATATCAGAGCCTGCCTGCTTGCATGAGATTGCATTGTTTGATTTACATACCTTCATCACAACTTCTGCTTCAGCATCGACAGCACCCTGTTGTCCGTCTACTTCAATAAGGAGCATTGCCCCGATGCTTCTTTCAAGTCCGAGTCCGAGATAATCTTCGATTGCATTAATGGTCACCTGGTCTATTATCTCGAGCGTAGAGGTGATCACACCATTACTTACGATATCCCTTACTGCCTTTGCAGCATCTTCCATCGTTTCAAACAATGCCAGCAGGCTCGCTTTTGCAGGAGGTATGGGTAGTAAGCCAAGAGTTGCTTTCGTAATTACTGCAAGAGTGCCTTCGGATCCGGTTAAAAGATCTATCATATTATATCCGGTCACACCTTTCACGGTCCTTGTCCCAAGAGTTACAATTTCTCCATTTGGCAGGACAGCTTCAAGTGCATTTACATAATCCTTTGTCACGCCGTATTTAAGACCTCTTAAACCACCGGCATTTTCAGCTATATTTCCACCAATAGTAGAATACTTTAACGATCCGGGATCCGGCGGATAAAAGAGACCGTGTTTATTGGCCTCCCTGTCAACATCCACGGTTATTATACCGGGTTCAACATCTATCAGGAGATCCACCGGATTTACATCCAGTATCTTATCCATTTCTACCATGAGCAGCATTATGCCGCCATTCATCGCCAGGCAGCCGCCGCTAAGACCTGTTGCTGCTCCCCTGGGTGTCACGGGTATTTTTTCTGTACTGGCATATTTAAAAATATCACTTATCTGTTGGGTATTTCTTGCCTTGACTACCACATCAGGCATATACTCCAGCCTTGTTGAATCATAGCTATAGCAATATCTTTCCTCTTCTGAAAGGATAATATTTTCTTCACCAACGATATCCTTCAGATTGTTCATATCTTTTGTTTTCATATCCTAAAAAATACTCCTCTTTTTAACAATATCCGTAATATTATAATAATTTTTGATTTGTTTCGAAAGTAAATAATATTGCTATTATTTGCATCCGGACACATTATTTTTTCATATAAACACAATTTTTGATAAATATTTTGATCTGCGGATTATTTACAGCCTATAATAAGAGCCACAGGAACACCTGAAAAACCATATTAAAAGGATCCTGTGTTTATTACTTTCTAAGAACAGGAATTGTGTATGGTCCTTCGGGTATTATAGAGATCGTGGCATTGGGACCATATTTTTTAAGTCCGGCACTTATAGCCTTATCGATTGAATCTACCTGTACCAGGCTGCTGGAAGGAATATTGTAATCGCAGCTATTCAGGCAGTCACTGTATAGATATATATCCGCTTTCTTTCTTACTTTCACAAGCTCTTCAAGTTCCCACTGGTCTATTGTAAAGAATTCAGGATCACTTATCTTCTCCATGAATTTATCAAGGTCATCTTCATTTATCAGGAGTTCAACAAATTCCTCACTGCCGATCTCTTCGGTACATTTAGCAGCAATTATGATCATCCCGCCATCCTTTACTGCCGGCATCGCGCCAACCATTCCCTTGACCGACTGATAAAGATTACAGTCCAGGGGATATCCTCCTGCGGAAGTAAGTACTATATCCGCCTGCTTTTCTATTTCAAAAGTACTGGAATTTTTACAAAAATCTGCACCTTTATAGAATGCGTCCTCCAGGTCTCCGCAAAATATACCGGTTATCTGTTTATTTTTATTTATTGTCACATTTACAATAAAGTCCACTCCAGCCATTTTTGCAATCTCTAATGATTCTTCGTGAAATGGATTTCCCTCCAAGACTGCATTTGTAGCATTAGGTGATTCAAGTATCGTGGGACCGTGAAAATGCTTGAACATATCCACATAAGATATCCCGGGGCATATTGCTTTTCTCCCACCGGAAAAACCTGCCATAAAATGCGGTTCTATAAGTCCGGTCAGTATCTTAAAATCAGATTCTACATATATTTTGTCGATTATTACAGGTGTGCCCCTGCCTGTCTTACCTATATAATCACAGGACTCCCTATCGCGTGCATCGTGATTAATTATACGGTAATTATCCACTACTTCCTTACCGATCATCTTTATAAGTTCTTCGGTAGTGTTTGGACGGTGAAGTCCCGTAGCTACAAGTATTGTTATCAGGTCCTTATCTATACCATAGCTTTCTATCTCGGGAAGAAGTGTCCCGAGGATAGTCTCTGTCGGTACCGCCCTGGTACTGTCTGAGATAACTATACATATCTTTTTTTTACCTGAGATGAGGTCGGCCAGCGCAGGAGAGCCGATAGGTGACCTGTATCCTTCAAGAAGTCTGTCTTCGATATTTGAAATAGGTTCTACCGGTTTATTTTCGAGGATTTTTAATAAATTATTATCATCAATACTAACTTTTAATTTACCTTCGCCATAATCTAATTTAATATCCATTCTTTCCTTATTCTTTCTGAGTTCTTTTTAGGAGCCTGTCCGAAAACTGGATCTTGGTCTGTTGGGCAATAAAGAAGTAAGATGCAAGGCAGATCGATCCATGCAATGCAGCGCATTGCATGTGAGATCTAACACAGCAGATTGTTTTTTTATTGTCCAACCCTTTGGACAGGCACTATTTTTAATCATATTTTCGTTTTTCGTCATCAGCGATATCCTATATCGCTTCTTCCTCATGCCTTGATCTGCTTCAAAATATCAGTCTGCAGACTCAGGTCCCAGTTTTCGGACAGGCTCCCAGGTTAAAAAATTACCCTGTACAGGTCATCATGAGGTGAGGGTATTACCTGCCAGTCTACCAGAAAATCTTTTTTTTGTGGATATTGAATTCCTACTCTTACGGATTCATTTACTGATGAGACATCGCCATTTATAATGCAGATATTCTTACCACCGAGAGCACGGGCTATCCTTATTTCAACAAGCTCAACATCGGTAGCTTTTATTGCGGAATCTGCAGCAATCAGTACAGAAGGTGCTGTGAGTGTCTCGATTATTCCAATCGCTCCCGGATTCTTTATCTCTGAAGTCTGGCTGATCGCATAGAACATCTCAGGATACACATTGGATATTTCACCATGGTCGATTATGAATTCTTTGTATTCTTCGACCACCGCCTGGGAAGCACTTTTTACGGCACTTACGCTTCCGGCATAAATAATATAATATTTTCCGGGACACAGTGTCCTGGCATCAAGTATCCTTACATCAGAAGTCTTGACTATTGTATCGACTGCTCCGATCCCCATAGCAATACTTCTAAATTCTACCATTCCTATAGATCTTTCCATAAATCCAAACTTTTTTAGGTTGATTGTCAAACAAAAAGTACAATAGGCAGCAGCTTAATGGAAAACAGTTTCTTTGCCTTCATCTATAAGCTACACCCTATAATACTACTATATCTACTCACTCTTTTTTGGTTTTTTGGCCCTTACCGGCTGATATAGTAACTTTTCCTTCTCTTACAAGTTTTTTGGAATTAAACTTATCCAGCTCTTCATGAGGTCTGGGTATTACATGTACACTTACCAGTTCCCCTACTCTTTTAGCTGCTGAAGCGCCTGCATCGACTGCAGCCTTGACTGCTCCCTACATCTCCTGTAACTTCTATCTCGACCAGACCGCTTCCGGCATAATTCTTTGCGATAAGTTTCACATTAGCAGCTTTTACCATGGTATCAGCGGCTTCGACCGCAGCAATAAGTCCCCTGGTCTCTATTAGTCCTAAAGCTTCGCCATTCATCTAGATTTGCCTCCTTAGTAAACAATTACTAAATTTATTATATAATATTTTTATTTGACAAGATTCATTGCGCCAGAAATATATATTGTCCTCTGTTTTGTATAAGTTCTTGGCGTAGTATTACCTTCTCCCGTGGCTCCGGCAATTGTCCATGAAGTCCCACCTTTTGAGTTTTCTACTGCCACAGACTGTGACCTTGCATTCACAATAAAGTTAGTGGTATCTATGACCTGTCCAAAACTGGTGATCCTGTCAATATTCTTTGAATGTATCATTGCCGTATGGCCGAATCCGTGCTCTACCCTTACAGCTACCGCAACTGCCTCTTCGAAATTATCTACCAGAAGTATCGGCAGGACCGGCATGAGCTGCTCATGCTGTATTATCGGATGAGACTCTGAATCTGCCACAAAGACAGCAAGTCTTATAGTGGGATCAGCATCTATTCCTGCATCCTTAAGTATCTTTGATGCATCTTTACCAATATAATCCTTATTGATCTCACCATCTTTTACTACCAGTGATGTTACCTTTTCAGCCTGTTCCCTGTTTAGCACTATTGTATTGTTCCGGCTGAATGCTGAAAGGAGTTTATCAGATATACTCCTGATACATAGACAGACTTTTTCCTCATTGCATAGAATATTATTATCAAAGCTTGCACCATTCATTATCTCAATGGCTGCATTTTCAATATCAGCTGTTTCATCGACTATGACCGGAGGATTTCCAGGACCGGCGCCTATCACTTTCTTCCCGCTTTTCATTGAAAGGCGTACGATGCCCGGACCACCCGTAGCAGTTATCATATCGACTTTGTCGCTTTTAAATGCTACAGATACATTCTCGACCTTTGATTGGCTTGCCGCAGTAATCAGGTTTGCCGGACCGCCGGCTTCCACGATAGCGTCATGTATTACCTTTATTGCCTCCAGGCTGCATTTATGTGCCACAGGATGGGGCAAAAACACTACACTATTGCCCGCAGAGATCATTATTATCGAATTATTTATGATCCCCGGTGTGGGATTAGTCATAGGTGTTATTGCAGCGATCAAGCCGTATGGCGCCCTGTCAATGCTTATGGTGCTTACTTCATTGCTGTAGGTCTTAATATCAAGATCTTCAGGACCTGGTGAAAAATTCACCGCTACCTGGTTCTTGATAATCTTATCCTCATAGCGTCCTATTCCTGTCTCATCTACTGTTAGCCTTGCAAACTTCTCGGCATTTTCAAGACATCTCTTCCTGATGTTTGCAATTATTCTGCACCTTGCTTCTTTTCCAAGATCGACAAGTCTTGGCTGTGCGTCCCTTGCTGCAGAAACAGCATCCTCAACTTTATCAAATAAGCCATTACCGGATGAACCGGCCGGGCTCTCTTTAAAGGTCGAGGTGCCGGAGGTAGTAATCAAGTTATTTACTACACCTCTTACAATCTCTTCTATTTGATTTTCATCTATAGCCACATCTTACCTCCACTATTCTTTATAGCTAATCTTTATGCCTTTTTCCAAGGCTTCGTCCCTTGCTAATGGGCTAAGTATCACATTTTCTGAAACCTCAATCCCCTTGCTCTTATAATCGTCAAGATCACCGGTGGTTATTATGGTCTTTTTTTGCATATTTACAGATTGTCTTTTTGGCAGACTTACAGACTTACCTGCCGGGTCCAGGTCAATATCGTTCATGCTCTTCAATATATTTGGATCCGTTATCTCGCCTGTAAAGCTACTGTCCGGGATCTGGGGTGGAGTACTTGCTCCATCAGCCATTTGAAGTGAAATAGGAGATACGCATGAAGCATCGACTATTTCAACAAATGTCCCGTTTACAATATCTGCCGCATTTCCATCATCTGTATCCACGTGCATCTCTGACTTAAAGTCAGGAGAGACCCTTACCTGGACATTATTAAAGGTAAGGCCCTTGGGTCCTGAGACCCTTACATCGACTGCATCATTGTCTTTTATGTCGAAATACCCTGCATCTTCAGTGCAGAGATGCATATGCCGGTTTGCCCTGATGATCCCGTCTTTTAGATATACTGCTCCCTTGGGTCCAATTATTACCGCAGACGCAGTTCCTGATAACTGGCCTGACGGCCTGACTGGTGCATCAATACCTAATATGATGCAATCAGTCTTTGCAAATTCGACCTGGGTCTTATCCCTCAGGGGACCGAGCACCCTTACATTCTGGATAGCATTCAGTCTTGGACCGACTACAGTGACAGTCTCTTTATAAGCATAGGACCCCGGTTGATAAAGTTCCTTCAGCTCCTGCATCTCATAGTCTTTACCAAAAAGGACATCCACATGCTCTCTGCAGAGATGGACATGCCTTACAGAAACACCGCAGACTATCTTCCTCTGGGGTGATCCCACTTGTATACCGGTCTTTTTACCTGACATTACCTTTCCAGAACTAGAGGCATTGGGATTTCCTGATACTCCTGCTTCTAATTTGGATACTACATTAGCAACAATATCCCTGATCAATCTTTCGGTATCCACTTAAAATACCTCTCTTTTTCTATTCTTTTGGTAAGATCATATCCAGGTCAGTATGAGGCCTGGGGATTACGTGAACTGAAATAAGTTCCCCTACTCTCTTTGCTGCTGCTGCACCAGAATCAACTGCTGCTTTTACTGCACCGACATCACCTTTTACAATAACTGTTACCAGTCCGCCGCCGATTCTTTCCTGGCCGACTAGCTTTACATTTGCAGCTTTTACCATTGCGTCTGCTGCTTCCACTGCGCCTACGAGTCCTCTGGTTTCGATTAAACCGATTGCTTCTCCTGCCATTTTTTTCTCCTTTTTCTCTTTTTGCTTTTGCTATATAAATAAAGACATCTTTTGGAAATCAAGACATCCCTATTATCCATTATTTTTTGTTGACGATATTAGCAACTATCTTGCTCACCATATCTACAAGATCGCTTTTCCTTATGGTTATCATATCATCACTGTTTACTGCTGTACTAATATTTCTGCTACTGCATGAACTGCAGCTGCTACCATTTCCATTATTTCCGGAATCCTGTCCGGCCAGGTCATTAACTCCTGCACCAGATCCGTTTCCATTACCACCTATTAACTTATCATCTATCCTGCAACCTGCATATCCCCCTTCATCTTTTATCCAGTTGGAACGCATATCCATTATTTTTTGTACATTTTCCTCACTTATAGTATTTACATTTCCGAGTGTCTTTGCAAGCAGGCTTATCTTTGCAAAGAGTTCCATACTTTCCATCCTGTAATATGCCTGGTGTACATCACTGCCTATCGTGAAGGCCCCATGATTTTCAAGAAGGAATGCATTATGGTCCGGCAGGTATTTCCTGATACTTTCAGGTATCTCCTGTGTGGATGGCGTCCCGTATTTTGTAAGCGGTATGGAACCAAGTGAGACTATGATCTCAGGGATGACACACTGGTCAAGGGGAATTCCTGCTACCGCGTATGCTGTCGAATAAGGCGGGTGTGCGTGTACCGCAGAATTTATTCCTTCTTTATTCTTAAAGACATCAAGATGTATCTTTACCTCTGAAGATGCTTCAAGCTCACCTTCCAGCTTATTTCCATCCATGTCCAGCTTTACAAGTTGATCAGTTGTGAGGTATCCCTTGCTCATGCCGGTAGGCGTACATAATACTGCATTTGGACCTATTCTTATCGAAATATTTCCATCATTGGATGCTACCCATCCATTATCATGCACCCTTTTGCATATATCGATAATATCATTTCTGTGCTGACTCTCTGTTTTTTGATAAACCATTTTTCCTTTTTCCCCTTTATCTATTATCCTTTAAATAAGTCTCCCTGACATAATAGTAAGAAAACTTTTAACATTTACACATTGAACTCTTCATCCACCTCATTACCTGCCTGTCAGGTGCAGGTATTATCCTGTAGGCAATAAGTGAGCCTCTCTCACCTAAGAACCTGCTGGCATTATCAGCTGCTTCATTTACCGCGGAAAGGACTCCTGTGATAATAAAAAAACTATTTACCCCGCAGCCCCTGGCCAACCTGTATTCTATAAAATCTACCGCTGCACTGTCTACAGCGATATCAGAAGAATTAATAAGATCCGCCATATGCGGTCCCTCTATTATCCCGATGGCATCATCAGGTGTTTCTGCCAGGTCCCCGCCAATAGCTTCTATGATCCTCTGGTCTATCCCGCTTATGCTAAAACTGCTAAAAAGATGCCTCCCGCCCTGTTCCTCTGCAATCTTGCCTGCACTTATAAGGGCGCTGATCTCTCCTTCCAGTATTGTAAGGTACTTTCCGGGACATAGTGAACCAGCCTGGACAATATTGACTTCAGCAGATTTTACCATGCTATCAGTGACCATTATCCCTCTTGATACACTCTTAAACTCTGCTACAAAAATATTTCCTTTTTTAGTGCTGGTTTCCATATTCCTACTCATTGATTATTTTTCAATCACCAAATATTCTTTTCCGGCCTCTTTTACGGTTCCGTCTATAGAGCTGTGGATAGCAGCCCCCAGTTTTCCTTCAGGTATATCTGCAACCAGGTCTCCCCGCTTTACTGCACTGCCTTCAGAGACTACAGGTACTGCCGGTGCTCCCACATGCTGTGATAAATATAATTTTATCTTTCCAATATCAGCGGTAAACTTTGAAAGAGGCGCCGGGCTTCCGTACTTATCAACTTCCAGCCTCTTTTTTAATCTTGATACCGGTACTTTCCGGAATTGCCTGAATTCATTTGCCTCAAGATCGGTCCTATTATGAGGATTTTTTATACCGAGTCTCGCCAGCTCCCCTTTAAGATAGTTAAATACCGAACGCGCAGAAAGATCGACCACACAGCTGTAAAGTTCACATAATCCGCAATCACAGCAAAGGTAGGCAAAATCAAATCTACCTATATCCTCATCGGATAAACTACCTTTATAAAGTCTCTTCATCAATTCATCAGGAAAAAGATCATGGCCAAGCAGGTATCTTGGACAAAGATCCGTACACATGCGGCAGCTCAAACATATTGCCTGGGCTCTTTTCATATCTGTACTGATAGTTCTCTTTCTATTCTCAATGACCACATTGTCTTCCGGTAAAACAAGGATGGATTTGGTTGTCTTTTTCACTGAATAGCTTTCAGGATCGATCATCTTGCCCATCATCGGACCACCGTCCAAAACTGCCATTCCTTCTCCCTTGATCCCCCCGCAGTAATCTATTAACTGCCTGACACTTGTACCTACCGGGACAAGCAGGGTCATGGGTTTTTCTACTTCTCCATTTATAGTAATATACTTATCAATTACCTTGATTCCGCTAATGGCATTTACAATATTTAGAAGGGTCTCAACATTTATAACCACAACGCCTATCTGGAGAGGTATCCCTCCTTCAGGGACTATCCTCTCAGTGATCTCATTTACCATCACCTGCTCGTCACCTGCAGGATAGAAATCACCTAGTTTTGAAAGTTCAAAATTAAAACCATCACCATTGAAGCTTTCAATAGCTTCTACTGCTTTCTTGTTTTTCTCCTTTATTGCCAGTACTACCCTTTTTGCTCCAACAAGTTCCGCAGCTGCCTTCATGCCCGAATGCACCTTTTCGAAATAAAACTCCAGAAGCTGCTTGTCAACATTTATAAGAGGTTCGCATTCTGCCGCATTTATAATAAGGGTGTCCACTTTTGCATCAAGTTTTACATGAGTGGGGAATCCGGCTCCTCCGGCCCCTACCACTCCTGCTTTTTTTATGATATCTAATCTCTGTCTATCCATTATTTCTCCAGGTTTACCCTGTCTACTTTTGCAATTATGGTCGCATCGATATTTTTACCTTTTGTCGCTTCGGTCTGCTTGGCTGTGCTTCCTGTTACAATAAGGGCCAATTCGCCTTCACCTACCCCAACCGTATCTGCCGCTACATAATAATCACCTGTATATTTAAGATCTGTTCCTACAGTTTGTACTATAAGCAATTTAAAGCCCTTAAGCGTTTCGTCTTTTATGGTAGATGTGACACTTCCTATTATTTTTACAAGTTTCATATCAGCCTAACCGTTTATCGTCTTGTCCTTGAGATCTATCTTATCGACCTGCCCGATAATAGAACCTCTTAAAGGTATACTTTTTATTCCCATCCATTTGCATATAGTCACTCCATCCTCTATCCAGAAGACCAGGCTTCCGATCGCTGAATTAAGGTAGTCAGCTACTATAATAGGTTTAGATATCTTCTTTCCTTCAGGATCTACAGGCTTTATGACCTGAAGCTTTATACCTTCAAGTTTTTCATGTTTTGAAACAGAAACTGCGTTTCCTATAACTTTTGCAAGTCTCATTATTTGCCTGCTGTCAATATAGTACTTTTATATTATTTTGTTTAAAGAAATGAAAATATTTATCATCAGGTTTATTATCAGTTATAATAACATCAAGATCACTCAGGTCGCATATCCTGTTGAGGGCTATCACATCATACTTGCTATTATCTGCAAGAAGTATCTTTTGCTGGGCATTCTCAAGCATTATTTTCTTTATAAATGTTTGCTGCGGGTTCGGTTCAGTAAGCCCTGCTTTTATAGAAATAGCCGTTGTCGATATAAAGGCTTTGTCAGAATTGATGTTCTCCAAGAATTCTTCGGTACTCCTGCCCAGGAAATTCATTGTGACCTTATCCAGTACTCCCCCGGGGCTGATCACTTCTACGCCCTCAATATCTTTTAGCTCATTTAATATATCAAGACCTATTGTAACAACTTTTATTTTTTTAAAATTATATAGCCTTTTCGCAAGGGCATGAGTAGTAGTGGACCCGTCAAGGAAAATATTATCGCCTTCATCTATGAGTTTTGAAGCAAGTGAGGCAATCTTATTCTTTTCAGTGGTCCGTATCTTTTCCCTGACAATATTTGGAGTTTCTACTGAATAGCTCTGGGAGGACACTGCCCCTCCATAGACCCTGGTGAGTACACCCTGCTTTTCAAGGGTAGCAAGATCCCGCAGTACTGTCATCTCGGAAACACTGAATATGTCTGAAAGTTCAGAGGTCCTTATACCCCCATTTTTACCTACCATCTCAGCAATCTTTAGTTTTCTTTCTACAGATAACATATTTTACTTTATGTTAGATTATGTTGTTTGTTATTAGTTTATGTTATTTTTTGTTGATTGTCAAATCTCAGGTCTTAAAAAAATTTTTTCTTTTCATTTATATCTATGCTACAATATTAATATAAAATAAATATATTAATCTATAATATGTGATATTTTGCCATACTAATAGATTTTAAAATTATATAATATTGATATATAATATATTTATTGAGTAGGGTTTGTTTTTTACTAATTGATTGTATGTGGTAAAAAGGATTACTTACTTATCAGATTGAGAAAATTTTTTATTTAAAGGTAGGTGAATGAAATGGCAAAAACAGTTGGAAAGAAAAAGTCTGAAGAAATAGGAATAAACGGACTGAACAGTATCAGTAATCTTGAAGCAGAAATAATGAAAATAGTATGGGAAAGAGGCAATGTCACTGTAAGAGAAGTACATGAGACCATGCTGAGAAGAGAGATCGAAAAGAAAGAGCATAGTTTTATTCCTTATACTACAGTTATGTCCACAATGACCACACTCGCAGAGAAACAATTGTTAAAACAGGACAAGACTGCAAAAACATATATATATACCGCTGCTGTAGATAAAAAAGAACTTTCCAAGAGCATCATACAGTCAGTTTCTGACAAGCTTCTTGAAGAAAGTGCCAGTGGGATGGTTTCCAGGTTTTTATCAGATTCCAAGAATCTTACTAAATCAGGTATTGAAAAATTAATGGATGAGATAGACAAGGCCTAGCAGAAAGGATCTGTCTATCTTTTATTTACAGGATATCTGCCTTCATGGTGGAAGTTTTTCACAAATAGTATCGGGAGTATCAGTTTATTTTATTTAAACTTATTAAAAGCAAATATAAAAATATATTTGCTTTTTTTATTTACCGAAGATAAATGCCTGATCTGTTAAATATTTTCCATAAGTTTTATTATCTTATTTCTAATAATTTTGTTAAAAAATACTTATATAATATTTCTATATTATTTGATTTATAATAGAATATTATTTCAGTATTCTAAGTAAAGGGATTATTTTGATATTGACTATTCTTACAGGATACATATTACCGATAATATATGACAGTTTTGTAACACTGGTACTGGTTCTCATATTCCTTTATATATTCAGGATAAAAGACTCCGGGAATAAGAATATTGTTTTTCTTTCTTCCGCTTATAAAACCATTCCTGGTAATAGCTGAAAAGTTTGAACCACATCCCAACTATCTCAACAACCAGCTAATAAATTCCGGCATAAGGTTGCCCGATCCCACAAATATCTTTAAAATGTTCGAAGATTCCGATATAGCAAGATCAATGTTTGTCTCAGATATTAACTATATCCTGATAATTGCAGCCACAGCAGTTATTGGTATTGCGCTCATTTTAAGATGGATAAATATATACCTCTTCTACAGAAAGCTCGCTTTTCGAGGATAAGGTTACCCCGAAGATGTTCCCGAGATCTATGGGCTAATGGATAATTTTGCGAAAAGAATCGGAATAAAGACTCCGGAAGTATCCCTCACACACCAGAGATATGTCTCACCTTTCATAGTGGGTATTAAAAATGTGACAATGGTAATATATCCCACTCTTTTTGAAATACTGGATCACCCTGAAAAAGAGACCATCATCCAACATGAGCTCTCGCATGCTAAAAGAAAAGACAATCTTATAGGCTGGATAGCGATGATATTAAGGGACATTTTATTCTTTAACCCCTTTGCTTATATATCATACTTCCTTATCAGGGCAGAGCAGGATAGAGGCAGTGATAGAGTGATGATCAAATATTCCGGGAGACCTAAAAAGGAAATAGCAAAAAGTATGCTGAGCGCAATAATGAAATTGAAATCGACAGATCAGGGCGATGCTGTAGCCGGTCCGGCCCAGGCTTTAAATTTTAATCCGGGGGGATTCTTTTCCCAACTCAGGTTAAAAAACAGGATAAGGTCGATATTGCGGACTGATCAGGATAGGATCAGGATGAGGTTATTTCCCAGAATAATGATGTTCGTACTTTTTTTTCTTATCCTCATACTACAAATATTTACAATATTACATATTAAAGGCTATAATATTTATTTAAGATAAGGATTAGCTAAAACCTGGAAGTTGCACTGTATCTCTAAATATGCTTGATCGAGGGGATCAATAAGAAGCTTAACCCACCTGTATGCTGTCTACTTTTGCAACTATCACAGAGTCCACAGTCCTGTCCTTTGTCTCATCGGTCTGTCTTGCAGAGCTTCCGTTTACTACAAGCACTTTTTCCCCTATCCCTACACCTACTATATCTACAGCTACGACAAAAGGTTCCATGAGCTTTCCTTTAAGATCAATAGCTTTCACAATAAGAAGTTTCTTCCCGATTAGTTTCTCATTTTTTTGTGTAGCTACAATATTCCCTACTACCTGGCCCAATACCATATATATTCCTCAGTTCACTTTTTCTATGAATTATTTCAATTCGTAATATTAATTGTATCTATTATTGCGATAATCGAAGCATCAACAGGGACATCCTCCTCTTCAAACGCCCATGTAGCTTCAGCTCCGTCTTCATAACCTATCATATCTCCAATACCTGAAGAAGTCGCATCGAGGGCCACAAGGAAACTCCCTGAATCCTTACCGGTTTCCATATCAACCGGCTGGATTATCTGGATCTTCTTCCCTTTAAGCCCTTTATATTTAATAGTCGCGACTATATTTCCTATTACTCGTGCATAATACATATATTAACCTTCAAAAAACTTTATAATCTCTGATAAACAGCAAAAATCCCCTGATAGATAATTATAATTTAAGTCCCAATTGCATCTTTGCGGCTTTAAGTGTATTTTTCAGTAGCATAGCTATCGTCATCGGTCCCACTCCACCAGGCACAGGGGTGATATAGCTTGCCTTTGGCTCTACTTCAAGGAAGTTGACATCGCCTATAAGAGTTCTACCTTTTTTCTCAAAATCATCTTTTCTCCATTCAAGTAGCGCGGGATCAGCCTGGTCCTTCGATATCCTGTTTATGCCCACATCAATAACCACTGCCCCCTCACTTACCATATCGCCACCAATGAGATTTGGGCGGCCCGCTGATACGATAAGTATTTCAGCATTCCTCGTGTGCGCACCCATATCCCTGGTCTTTGTATGACATACAGTGACTGTTGCTGACTCATTTATTAGAAGGAGCGCCATAGGTCTGCCCACGATAACACTTCTACCGACAATAACTGCTTCCTTGCCCTTAATTGCAATATCCTTCCTTTTCAACATCTCTATTATACCTGAAGGAGTCGCAGGTACCAGGCAGTCCTGCTGTGCGACCAGTCTTCCCATGCTCATGGGATGAAATCCATCAACGTCTTTTTCCGGGGATATTGATTCAAGTACCCTGTTTTGGTCCACCTGGGGCGGAAGAGGCAGCTGCACTAATATACCATGGACACCAGGATCGTTATTCAGACCATCTATTTTCTTTAATAGATCTTCAGTAGATACACTTTCGTCCATCCTGATAGTCTCAGAATTAAAACCTACTTGTTCACATCCAAGCTGCTTATTTCTAACATATACTTTAGAGGCAGGATCATTTCCGACAAGTATTACTGAAAGTCCCGGTTTTACTCCTTTTAGCCTTACTACCTCTTTTACTTCCTCTGTTACTTCAGCCTTTATATCTTTTGCGATCTCTGGTCCACTTATTAGCTTAGCTATTTTAATCACCTCTCTGCTTATTATTAATAAATTATGTCATATCAAGAAAATTTTAAGTAGTATTTACTTCAATCTAGAACAATCCTACAATATTGCCATTTTCATCTATGTCTACTTTATTTCCCGCAGGTTCTTTAGGTAATCCAGGCATGGTCCTCATCTGTCCCAGCAGCGGATAAAGAAAACCTGCACCTACTGATGCTTTCACATCCCTGACCGGAACAGTAAAGCCTGTTGGTCTTCCCTTCAAGTTAGGATCATGGGATAGAGACAGATGTGTCTTTGCCATACACATCGGAAGTTTATCAAAGCCTTGTTTTGTGTAAAGTTCTATACTCTTTTCAGCTTCAGGTGAGTACTTTACATCTTTAGCACCGTAGATCTTTGTCGCAATTGTCTCGATCTTTTTCTTGATCGACCAGTCAAGGGGATAAAGGAATTTAAACTCTGAAGGTTTCTCGGCGGCTTTCACAACAGCTTCGGCAAGATCGGTTCCACCGTCTCCACCTTTCAGCCATACCTTCGAAGTAACAGCATCCTCTGCTCCGGCAGCAAGTGCTTTTTCCCTTATAGCGTCCACTTCTGCCTGTGTGTCGGATTCAAAATGATTTATTGCAACAACTACGGGTACCCCAAAAAGGTGCATATTCTCTATCATCTTTTCAAGATTCGAACAACCCTTAATAACTGCTTCCACATTTTCAGTTTCCATTTTTTCTCTATCAACTCCCTGGCCGGGAATAAATTCAAATCCTCCGCCGTGCATCTTCAATGCTCTTACAGTAGCAACTACTACAACTGCATCCGGCTTGAGTCCACTATACCTGCATTTTATATCCATAAATTTCTCCGCACCCATATCGGCTCCAAATCCACTTTCAGTGACTACATATTCACCGAGTTTTATAGCCATCTGGTCAGCCAGGATGGAACTGTTCCCGTGGGCGATATTTGCAAATGGCCCTGCATGAACAAAACAGGGAGTATGCTCTATTGTCTGGAGAAGATTCGGTTTTATAGCATCTTTTAGAAGTACAGTCATGGCGCCAGCAACCTGGAGGTCTTCAGCAGTAACAGGTTTTCCGTCATATGTGGAACCAAAGACCATTCTGCCAATCCTCTGCCGCAGGTCCTTAAGACTGGTTGTCAGCGCAAGGATGGCCATTACTTCAGAAGCCACTGTAATATCATATCCTGTCTCCCTTGGGGTCCCGTTTATTTCCCCGCCCAGACCAATTATAATATTTCTTAAAGCTCTATCGCTTACATCTACTACCCTGTTGATGGTTATTGAAAATGGATCGATATTGAGGTCATTACCCTTCATCAGGTGTGTGTCCAGGAAGGCACATAGCAGATTATGGGCTATGCTTATCGCGTGATTGTCACCTGTAAGATGAAGATTAAAATCCTCCATGGGCAGGACCTGCGAATATCCTCCGCCGGCAGCTCCTCCCTTGATGCCGAATACCGGTCCCAGAGAAGGTTGGCGTATACATGTAATCGTTTTTTTGCCTATCTTATTCATTGCCATGGCAAGACCGATTGTAGTAACTGTCTTTCCCTCTCCCAGCGGAGTTGGAGTTATCGCAGTAACATCAATATACTTGCCATTGGGTTTGCCCTTCAGCTCGTTTAACACATCGAGTTTGACTTTGGCCTTATCATTGCCATATAACTCAAGATTATCCTCACTCAGGCCTATGCCTTCTGCTATCTCCCTTATATGTTTCATCTCCGCAGCCTGTGCGATTTCAATGTCGCTTTTCACCTTATAGCTCCTTTCACATTTTTGATACAACTAAACTTTAAAGGGTATTATTTAGAAATAACCCCTATGATATATATTCTTTTAAAAACTTGGATACTTCTCCTGCTTCTCGTGGTCCGACTATTATCTTCCAGCCATCTCCCAGTTCATCTTCCAGCTCTCCCTGGAGCTGAGCCACATATCCCGGTATGATGATCTCCTTCTTGGAGGTTTTATCCTTTATCCCGCTTTTCTTTATAAACTGGGCAATAAGTTCCGGAACAAATTTGCCGGCCGCCCAGGCAGTAAGCACAGATTGTCCCTCTACATTCATCACAAGCAGCCATGCATCGACTTTGCTGGTCTCTACTTCTCCTGAGATTATAAAATAAGTGAGCGAGAAATTAGTAGTTATAAGTATCGGTGAATTTTCATCAGGTTTACCTATTTCATAGATCTTTTCCTCTACCTGCATGGGTCTCCTGGGATCGGTGTATATATTTTGCCTGTATACAAGAAGGGGATAGATGTTTTGCCTGTCGGCGTTTGAAAGTACGATTATTGACCCATATTTTGCTACAAAGACAGTTGCCAGCATTGCTTCCATCTGGGGATCGTCTGTCATCTCATCAGGGAAAACTATAGTAGGATATCCGAGGCTTCTCTCCTGTTTCTTTATGGCAGCTGACCTCAGTATGACTTGATTGTAGAAATCATCCTTCAACTTCCTGGACCCGATATCTATGATCATATTTTTTATCCCGGCTGCCCTGGCTTTAGCAGTCAATTCCATTATTTCATCTATGGAACCGCCTTTTACCACAATCGGGCATCCGGTATCTTTGCCTACCGCAATCATCTCATCAATATTATCCTTGTCTGCTCCATGGATGAGGGGTTTTTTATCTTTAAATTTTTCTGCTGCTTCTTTTAAAGACGCAGTATCAGTAGATACCAGTATCATGGGTTTTGGAGAAAGGGAACTTATTTTCTCGATCACTGCCATAAACTTTGCCCTGTCACCGGATTTATTCTTTATGCATACAGCATCCAGTGCAAGAGTCATCCCGACCCTTTCATAAGATATATCATTTATAACACCCACCATGGATTCAATTTTATCATCAGGCATATCATCATTTATTGTCACTGCAAATGCATTCTGATTTACAAATGTCCTGTCATGCCTGAAAAGTACTGTCTCTTCTCCAAGAGTAACAGCATCTTCTCCCGAACCTATTTCTACTTTTAGTATCGGCGGTTGTGAAGCCTCTGATAATGATTCTTTAACTTCATCAGAAACATGAGGACATTTTTCAAGCTCCACCTTGCCGGCTGCAAGCTGCATTGCAAAAGCCAGACAGGTTGGAAAACCGCAATCCTTGCAATTTGTCTTGGGTAATTTCTTAAATATCTCTAAACCGCTTAATGCCATATTTGTCTCTCCTTAACCTATGTAGTATAGAAATTTATATATCATTTAAGATCACATCATTGGTTCCATCTCAAGTACAGGATGGTTGACTTTCTGTATCCACTCCATAACCTGTTCTTCAGTTTCAGCATCTTCCTCGGTAGCAACTTTATCAAGGAAATCATCTAACCCCATATCCTTCAATCTTTCCTCAAGGATATCTTTTATTTCTTCCTTTAGCGCTTTTCGGCATCCAAACAAGCCTCTTTAATCCTCCATCGGCTTTGATAAACTTCTTGGAGCCGATGAAATATTTACTTATTCCTACAAATCCGGGGGTCTGGATCCCGCCGCCTACCATTCCGGCCATTGTGGAAAATTTCATCCCGCCTGGTGTCATCCCTGAATATTCACGGTTTACTGCCATTACTCCATTAGTGGAGGGCAGGATCGAAGCAATAACTTCAAAACATCCGCAGGAAGTCATCGGATCAACGATCATTGAATAAGCAGAAAAAGACTCAAGTGCCTGGTTTGAAGCTTTAAATACAAACTCATTGACACCCTTCCATACCCCAAGGTTCTCATCAATTGTATCTCCCTTTATGATCGGTTGATTCGGCCCTGTAGGATTGATCTCATTGGATGCTTTGCAATCCAGCCAGTTATATGCTCCGCATAAACCGGGTCTTTCCGGAGAAATGGCACAAATATGATTGGGGGCAAATGACTGACAGAGTGAACATGAATAGAATGTGTCTACAGATTCATCTGTAAGATTCTTTAGTCTTTCATCCCTTGTCCTGAAAATTTCCTTGGCCTTTGTCTTGAGTGCCGTCACATCTTCAGGATTTGTATATATCTTTATCTGGATCTTATCCATTATATTCCCAAAATCCGAATGCATCTTAGCATGCAGTATTGTGCCCAGGTGTTTGATCTTAAATCCTTTATTAACAGCTTCCTTGGAAAATCTTATCCATACGATATCCCTCTGGCCCATATGGAATATGCCGGTCGCATAATTAACAAAATAATGTATCTGTCTTTCCATAACAGGTTCAAAATCGTCCTGCATCTTTCTTCCATACACAAGGACTTCTATGCCCAGGGGAAGTACATCTCCCTCTTTTATGTCATCTATATCCGGACCGAATACTTCTACTTTTCCGTCTTCTACATCATTTTGGTCAGCAGTATGGAGAAATTCAACAGCCTCGCTCTTATTGCCGCCAAACTCTACAAATGTATCTTCTTTTCTTACCCTTTCACCCTCAAAAGCAGCTCCAAAAGCTACAGGTATATCTACCTTGTCGATAGTGATCTTAAGTCCCCTGACTTCTATGGCTTTGGACACTATCTCTTCTGAAGGGACATTTGATACTACATGCTCATAGGTGCATACTCCACGGGGAAGTATCTCTGGAATATCTGTATCTGCTACCGTTGGAAATCCATAATTTATAGCTCCGGCAGCATTGGCATATTTCAGCTCATCCACTTCACCAAGAGCCAGTACAAATGCAAATACCCTGTTCTTATTGTATAGCAGCATCCTGCGGTAATCTCCACCCTGGACACCTCCAAAAGAAAGTGCTGCCCTTGCAGCAAATCCCAGTGCATATATAGTAGAAGATATATCTTTGCCAAAAGGTACAAGTCTTGTATCCCATCCCAGCTCAACACCTTCCTGGTCAAGCTGTTCAGCCATTGTCGTCCCATTAGACTCGCCTGTCATAAATACATATATATTTTTTTCCTGCAGTTCCCTTGCGATCTTGACTGCCGTCTTACTGTCTTTAGCAGCCCCGACACATGCTGCAAAACCGGGTGCGGTACCATCTACAAACTCAATACCTCTTTCCCTGATTATCAAATCAGTTGCAGCTCCGAGCCATATGCCTTCAACAGGAGAAGGTCCATCGATATATTTTATCGCTTCAATTATTTCCTCGGCCCACAGGGTTGCAATACCGGCATCCAGGGTACCTCCGAGATATGGCAACCACATCTTTTCAGAAGGTACGTCCGGAAGTAGTTTCCTGGCTTCTTCCAGGACTTTTGTACAGTCGGAAAGCTTTTCTACCTTGATCCCCGACATGCTATAGATGATAGGCAGGTAATAACCTGTATCCGGAAATTCAACTACCTGGTCCTCGCCATTTTTTTCAATACTTTTTGCAAGCATCTTCTCTGCCCGCTCTAAAGTCTTATAAGCTCCTTTTATAGCACTGGTTGCAATAATCTTAGACATCTTTCAATGACCTCCTTGCTTCCATATCTAATAGTACTCTTTCTTTGGCCACATCCAGTTTGAGGGCCTTTCTTTTCTCCTGTATTACCTTGATCACCTTGTCCAGGAGTTCGTCAATATCAGCAATATATTCAAGCTGCCCACCATATTTCTCCTGCCAGCCCTTTGTCAACTCTTCCTTAACCTCAGGACTGGATTCTATAGGGGATCGGCTCTCCGCCAAAAGCCACATATGCTCCGGAAGCAGCAAAGTATGCTCCTATGGAAAGAGCTTTCTCGCTCATCCACTCAGGTGCTATCCCTGCAATTGGCAGATCACTGATATCATCACCTAATCCGCCTTCCCTGACCATATCTGACACTACTGTAAGTATTCTGGAATTATCAATACAGGAACCCAGGTGAAGAACCGGGGGTATCCCTACTGTCTCGCAAATGGATCTCAATCCATCCCCTGCCAGCTCCATCGCTTCTGATTCCATCAGGCCGCATTTAGCCGTAGAGAGTGCCCCGCATCCTGTCTGGACGATAAGATAATCCCTGGATATCAGTTCTTTTGTGAGATAATTATGGTATTTGTCCTGGGTGCATCTCGCATTATTGCAACCGACTATTCCTACTATACCCTGTATCCTGCCATCTATTATGGCATCGTTTAAAGGCCTGAATGAACCCCTGAATTTTCCACCAAGCATATATTTTATATATTCTCTTGAAAATCCGGCAATAAGGTCAGACTTAATATCAGGAATACATACTTCCTTTGCCCTGTTCGGATAATTATCTATGGCCAGCTTGATTATTTCTTTTGCAAGCTTAAGTCCATTATTTTCCTCAAATTGCATATGGATCGCACCGGGGATCTTACATTTCGATGAAGATGTTATCAGCTTGGTGTGGTACTTTTTAGTGACTTCTCCAAGAGACTGCATTATACACTGGACATCGACTATCATAGCCTCGACTGCTCTTGTCATTATCGCCAGTTCCTGGGAAAGAAAATTACCGATGGGAGCGACTCCCTGCCTCATAAGCACTTCATTTGCGGTACAGCATATTCCAACGACATTTATGCCTTTTGCACCTTTTGTCTTCGCATATTCTACAAGTTCCTCATTATCTGCAAGTGTTGCGATTATATCTGAAAGAGTGGGCTCATGCCCATGGATCACAATATTGACTTCATCAGATTTAAGCATCCCGAGATTTGTCTTGGCCCGGTTAGGTTCCGGGGTGGAAAATAATATATCACTTATTTCAGTAGCAATAAGTGAACCTCCCCATCCATCACTCATAGCACACCTGATAGCCTGGTTCAGTAGATTTTCAACGTCCTGGTCGACACCCATATTGGTCCTGTGAAGCATTTCTACTACTTCCCTGTCGACTCCTCTCGGTATAACGTTATTCTTTCTCCAGATCTCCTGTCTCTTCTCCGGAGCGATCTTGATAACATCTATTTCTCCGGTCTGCTGGCCAAAAAGACTTGATGCTTTTTCAGAGACCTCTACACCGATCTCGCCTATTTCCCTTCCTTCTGTCTTTATGTCCAGTACTTTTGCAAATTCGATCAATTTTTCAGGATCCTTTATTTTTACTCCCTCTGCCTTATTCTGGGCAGCAAGTCCCAGCAGATGAGCAAGATCCCTGCCGTGATCAGAATGTGCCGAAGCTCCCGCTGCAATACTTCTTGCCAGGTTCCTGGCAGCGATTGTCCCTATTGTTGCGCCGCAGAGTCCGGTCTTTCCTTCCTTCAGCCTGCAGGGCCCCATCGAACAATTCTTACAGCAGATACCTGAGATAGTTGCACCGATAGGACAGGGCTTCATAGATTCTGCCCTGTCAAAAACAGTTGAGATCTCAGGATCAAGATTTGTGAGCATCTCACATACCGCCTTATCATCCGATATATCCACTGGTTTTCTTTTTTCTTTATTTTTTGCCATTATTTTTTAACACCATCCTTTTATTATCTTAAACTACAAAAGGCCATCTATTAATTTTTTAACCAAACTTACTGCTTTAGGATGCCTCATCACCAATATGTTTGAACCTGATAACAGGAGACTTGTACAAGAGATGGTCTCCCAGTTTATTCCTCTCTGTTCCTGGTCACCCCATTCAGGAGAATCTTCCTGACTTTCCTTGACTTCTTTGACTTTCCATACTTCAGGAGCTATATCATTTATTATCGGCATCTGCGTCATCTTATCATCCTGTAGAAGAGCAGCTATTTTTAGTCTCTCCATAGCAGAATGACAGTATTCCAGGCCATAGCCAAGACTTGAGCTTGCAGGGTCCATGACTATCCTGTCTGATGGAAGGCCGAGCTGAGTTAGAAGTATATTGAGCTGCTTTGCAATATTTACATCAAGCTGGTTCAGTGAGGTGACATTATTATTATACCCCATGGCTGCAGCAGCTATCGTCTTATAATTATCTTCTTCTGCCCAACCCATCAGGATATTATTATCTGCATTCTTTTCAGATACCTTTTTCATCACTTCAGCAATCTTGTCAATCGGACCCGTTCCATATACTATGAGTGGTTTAGATATGGCTTCCCGTAAGTCTTTTGTCATTTCCGCCGCATCCTCCGGACTCATATTCTCTCCGTCTGGATTGATCCGTGTGAGTTTCAGGCATATCGCATCAGCATTGTATTCTTCAATATTCTTTTTTGCCCATTTTATGGGATCATCAAAGACATCTGTAAAGTATTTAGCTACAGTTTCAGGCCAATCTGAAGGTTTCTCATCATATACTTCCATGGCCACTATAGGCCTATTGGGGTTATCTCCTTCAAAAGTATAGAATGGTAGGGCTGCTTCACCTCCTACGAGCACCTGTGAACCACCTGTGCCGAGTTTTAATTCATTGATCTTTCCGGAATAGGGATTTTTTGGTATTTGAAAGCCCAAAACCTGCCTCCTTGTAAACAGAATTACAAATTATTAAATCATTTATTTATACTATATAATGCATTTACAACCCTAGCAATTCTATCATTTTTAAAAAAAAACTCCAGCATCTTTTTGGTGTTTAATTTCATTATGATCTGCACTGGTTTGATAGAATATTTTTTAGTATGAACATATGTGCATCCAATGAACAATTTTTAATATTATATAGGAAGGGATTTAATTTACAAGGTATTATTGCACTATTTACTACGCTGTTTATTGCAGATATGAGCCCATCAGAGAATTGGATCTATTGTCCAATCCTTCGGGCAGGCAGGATCCTAAAATACACCGATCTTTTCAAGCAGACCCCGTACTTGCAGAAGCGATTTACTGTCTGCCGGAAGGTCAAAAACTGAACCACCCTCAAGATCCATTTCATGTATATCATCATCACTATTTATGATCCCGGCAAGGTCCAGCTCCTTTTCATCTATACTTTTTTCAAGCCGGCTGTCGAGTTTCCCATCGACCCTTCCTACAATGAGGTGGATCTCCCCCGCTGAGACATTTACTTCTTTTGCAAGGTCCTTTATCCGTGCGGCCGTAAGTATCCCCCTGGGAGAAGGATCAGATACTATAAGGAGCCAGTCCACATCGCTTGTCGTCCGCCTGCTCAAGTGTTCCATCCCTGCTTCATTGTCCATTACTACCCACCCGTAGTTATCCTGGAGCGTATCAATATATGTTTTAAAAAGATTATTTGCAGCACAATAGCAGCCCGGACCTTCGCCCCTGCCCATTACCAGAAGATCAAAACCGGAGCTCTCGATCAGGGCCTGGTGTACATTCATCTCAACCATCTGGTCCTTAAATATCCCTCCGGTCATCCTGGGGGCATTTTTTTTAAAATCCTCCCTGATCATACCTATTGTCGAAGATACCTCTACACCAAGTACTTCGTTAAGATTGGAATTTGGATCAGCATCAAGTGCCAGGACCGTTCCCTTGTTTGCATCGATCAAGTTTCTTATTATAAGGCCGCTTGTAGTGGTCTTACCCACTCCTCCTTTTCCTGCAATGGCGATTTTCTTACCCATAAGCCAGTTGGATCCTTTCAAGAATAGAAATAATTATAATATTTATTTATCAATAGAATATATGTATTCTTCTACTGTCGGGAAATCTTTCATATCCGTATAGGGTAAAAACAGGCCTGCTACATACCGGTCCATAAATTTCATATTAACACTTAATTCTATATAGGTGATGTGGTCCGCTATTTTTACACTCTCATTATATTTATCCTCCGACATTATACTCAAATATGCACCGGTTACTGAAGTATTTCCTAGAAAATGATATTTATCAATATTTATATCAGGAAACATTCCTATTGTTACTGCATTCCTTATATTAAGATTCCTTCCAAGACCTCCCGCAATATATACTTTTTGCAGATCATGTATGCTGAGGTCCACTTCTTCAAGCAGGGTCCTTATCCCTGCATATATCGCAGACTTTGCCCTGATCAGATTATCGATATCTATCTCACTAATATAAATATCTTTTCCAGTGGCACTCTCATCAGCAGGTACTATCACATATTTACAGTCCCTTTTCTCACATAGAAGGTATTTATTACCTATGTCCCTATTGAATTTTCCCTTTCTGTCTATGACTCCCCTGATATACATCTCCCCTAAAATATCAATAAGACCCGAACCGCATATGCCTTCAGGGGTCTGGTCCCCTATTATGTCCACATTACACTTAAATGTCTCCTGATCTATTGATACTTTCTCGATCGCACCATCAGCAGCCCTTATGCCGCATTTTACGCCGCCTCCCTCAAAAGCAGGACCGGCAGAACATGAACATCCCATCATCCATTCTGAATTTCCGACAACAAGTTCTCCATTGGTGCCAAGGTCGATGAAGAGGGCAAGTTCATCTTCATCATACATACCGCTCGCCAATACTCCGGAAGTTATATCCCCTCCAAGATAACTGGCAACTCCCTGTATGCTGTAAACATGTGCATTGGCAAGATATTTTATGCCGACTTCCTTTGTGGTTGAATTCGAAAACTTATTCCCCACTGTGACATATGGCTCTTCTCTTATATATCTTGGTGGAACCCCGTAAAAAAGATGCATCATGGTAGGATTGCCGGCAATCATCATCGATACTATATCCCTTGTATTGATATCATTGTCTTTAAGCAATTTTTTTATAAGGTCATTTAAGGTATCTGTCAGGACCTCCCTGAGTTTCGCCAGACCTCCCTTTTTATTTGAATATACTATCCGGTTTATAATATCTGCACCGAATTTTATCTGGGGATTATATCCGGACTGAATGCCAAGGATAGAACCATTAAGAAGATCGACTAAATACATCACAAGACTTGTGGTTCCTATGTCCAGGGCTATCCCGTATATTTTCTTGTCCAGATGTCCACTGTGAAGATCGATCATTATCTCATTTTCCTTATCCATTATTACGGTTACTTTCCAGTCATGCTTCCTCAATCTATCAGGGAGCTTCCTTATAAGATGTATTGAAATACCGGGATCTTTTATTCCCATCGTCTCCCTTATGCTTTTTTTTATCCTAAAAAGATCACTTGTGCCAGATGACAGAGTGGGTTCTTCCACTATAAGGTTTTCTTTCAGGAACCATGGTTTTACCTCAACACTGGAAAGTTCCCTGGTATTTATCGCCGAATAGGTCTTTTGGGTCCTGCTACTGTACTTCCCCTCAGCTATTTTTGCCTTGCTTTTTTTACTTGATGGTATCTCTATCTCAAGGTCGCTTTTAACCTTGGTAAGACACGATAAGACAAATCCTTTCTTTTTATCACTTGCTGAGATAAACCTGGTTTTCTTTGATCCGGCATCACCTTTTATCACTTTTACCCTGCATTTTCCGCAAGTTCCAACACCGCCGCAGGAAGAATCTATATTGAGACCGCTGTCAAGAACAGCCTGGCGGAGATTATACCCCGGGGGGACTTTAATGGATCTGCCATCCGGAAGGAATTTGATGAGATATTTTTTGGTTTCAACCATTCTTTTACTTTATTTTTAGACTTTATTTGAAAAATAATTATGTGACAGGATTCATTTGGCCTTAAGTCTTATTAATTCTTAGAAATTATATTATATAGATACCCAAAAATCAAAATGGAAGGAGCACAGTGTCTCCTTCCATCCTTAACATAAATAATTATTTAATTTTTTACTCCTCTGTCACACTCTGGGTAATAATCGTTCCTTCATCATCTGACTCGATCACCATGAGAACCATTATAAGTCCATCGCTTTTTACGGAAAGAGAAGAGGTTTTAACATCATCTCCGCTTGCAGTGAATTCACTCTCAATTTCCCAACCGCTTAACTTATCCTTATACCATGCAAATACATCATCTCCTGCCTCTTCTGTAAGACCGCTTATGGAGAAGCTGACCTTATCATCTTCAGTGCTTTTCCATGATGTTGTTATTTCCATATCAGGATAAACGGGAACATTGCCAGGAAATCCTTCAGGAAGTTCTGCGCCTATACCAATGGTAAACTCACCGTCATCAGACTTGATCTCCACAGTCTCGTCATCAGCACTGATGCTCACTTCACCGTCTTCACCCTTAATGGTGATCCCGTCATCATCCAGGTCTATTTCCACGTTCTCCCCATTATCTTCTTCAATGGCTTTCTCTATAACTTCCTCAACGATCCTCTCGGCAATATTCTGTCCAAAGCATCCACTTGCCAGCAATAGGACTAGTAGCATGGACACTATTAATGCAATGATTGCTGTTAATCTTTTCATCTCTTTCTCCTTTTTAGGTATTACTAATAAATCGCCTTAAATAAGATTTAATATATATTTTACTAAAATAATCCACATAATAGAATTGGATATTTTTTTGAATAATACAGTAATATCTTTTTTGAGATATACGGATCCGGCAGACCGGCTAAAAACACCCCGGTTAATTGCTAATACACGAAAGGACTTTCAGGTTATAGGACTACTTTTCACTTTTACCTATCTCGTAAAAACTCATGAAGGCCTCATCGGGTATATCAACTCTTCCGATCTTTTTCATCCTCTTCTTACCCTTCTTCTGTTTTTCGAGCAGTTTTCTTTTTCTTGTGATATCTCCCCCGTATAGTTTGGCCGTTACATCCTTGCGGTATGGGGCAACCCTCTCTTTAGCTATTATCCTCTTGCCTATAGTAGCCTGTATGGGCACTTCAAAATTCTGTCTCGGTACGATTTTTCTTAGCCTCAGGGCAAGCTCTCTTCCGATATGATATGCATTATCCTGGTGTACTATCACCGATAGTTCATCCACCCTGTCGCCTGCGACAAGAATATCCAGCTTGACCAGGTCAGACTGCTCAAATCCCATTACTTCATAATCAAGGGATCCGTACCCTGAGGATATGGATTTTAACTGATCGAAAAAATCCACTATTATCTCGGAAAGCGGGATTATATATTTAATTTCTACCCTTTCTATGGAAATATATATCATATCCACAAAGTCTCCCCTTTTGGACTCTGCGAGCTTCATTATCTTACCGATATATTCTTTTGGAGTGATGATAGTCACTTCGGTATAAGGTTCTTCTATGCTCATTATTTTTTCCAGATCAGGAAAATCAGAGGGCCTTTTGACCTCCAGGATTTCTTCATTGCTTAAAGTGATCCTATATGCAACATTCGGAGCCGTAGTTATAAGCTTGAGTCCATATTCCCTTTCCAGCCTCTCCTTTATTATCTCCATATGAAGAAGACCGAGAAAACCGCATCTATACCCATAACCCAGTGCATTTGAGACTTCGGGAATAAAATCAAGGGAAGCATCATTTAGTGACAGCTTTCCCAGAGCATCCCTCAAGTTTTCATAATCTCCCCCATCTATAGGGAAAAGACCGGAATAGACCATGGGTTTCGGCTTCTTGTACCCGGGCAGGCTGGCCCTGGCCGGGTCACCTGCATTCGTCACAGTATCACCGACAACAATACTTCCGACTTCCTTGATGCCGGTTATTATATATCCTACTTCTCCCGTTGAAAGATTGTCCTTCTTGATCATCTCCGGTCCGAATATACCTACTTCCTCTACATCAGAGACTGCATTTTCCCCCATGAACTTGATCTTCATACCCTTTTCTACAAAACCATTGACGACCCTTATAAGTGCCACGACACCCCTGTATGAATTATACTGGCTGTCAAATATGAGAGCCTGCAGAGGTAACTTCTCGCTCCCGGCTGGTGCGGGGATATCTTTTACTATCCTATTGAGTACCGCTTCTATACCTTCGCCGGTCTTGGCACTTACCTTTGAAATATCGTCTTCCGATACTCCAAGTATTTTACCAAGTTCCATTGATACTTCCCCGGTACGTGCACTTTTAAGGTCTATTTTGTTAAGTACTGGTATTATTTTAAGATCCCCCTCCAGGGCAAGGTGGACATTTGCCAGTGTCTGGGCCTGTATCCCCTGGGTGGCATCAACTACAAGTATAGCTCCTTCACAGGCGGCAAGGCTCCTTGATACTTCATAAGAAAAATCAACATGTCCGGGAGTATCGATAAGATTGAATATATATTCTTTCCCGTCAGCTGCATTATTGTGCAGCACCCTGACTGCATGCGCCTTTATCGTTATGCCCCTTTCCCTTTCAAGTTCCATATTGTCAAGGAATTGATCAAGCATCTCTCTCTTGCTTATAGTATTTGTGATCTCAAGGATCCGGTCAGCCAGTGTCGATTTGCCATGATCTATGTGGGCTATTATTGAAAAATTCCTTACTAAATTTCTGTCTGCTTTTTTAATCATTTTCTTTATCACTGTCATTTCTATCTTCTGCTTCATCCGCTTTCCCGGTGCCGGTCTCTCCGCCACCAATATTATTTTTGCTTTTTCCTTTTTTGAACATATTAAGTACAAACCTTATCTCATCCATCTTAAGGATTATAGTGGATGCCACATATATCCCTGCTCCGGTGATTATCACAATAAAGAGTCCTAAGATCAGCCAGTAAAGATTCTTATAAGCATATACTGACAGATATTTCCATACAAAATATACTGCTGTGCCCGCAATACCCGTTGAGACCAGGATCTTCCAGTAAGAGTTGGCTATCCTCCTGGCTCCAAGATTTCCGACTTTTTTGCGTAGTATTATCAGAAGCACTACTACATTGAAAAGGGCCACAAGGGCAGTCGAAAGGGCCAGTCCGCTGACATCCATATACTTTATCAGTATCCAGTCAAGTACAAGATTTATGATTATCGATATACTTGCGACCTTCAGCGGTGTTTTAACATTCTTGAAGGCATAAAATACCCGGTTCAGTATCATAAGCAGTCCAAAAAACACAAGTCCAAGACTATGAAAAATGAGGATAGATGATACTTTAAGTGTATCGTCCGGACTGAAATTATTATGTTCAAATAAAACTTTTATTATTGGATATGAAAGGATTGCCAGCCCCATAGTAGCTGGCAGCATCATATAGCCTATCTCCCTGACGCCAAGAGAAAAACTTTCCTTTATGCCTCTGATATCATCACCCGCAGCTTGCCGTGACATCAATGGGTACAGCACTGTTATTATAGCAACTGTAAATACCCCCAGAGGCAAGTTTGCCACTCTCCAGGAGAGTATCAGTGCCGTAGTATTTCCTGCTCCAAGGTTTAATGCAAAGAAATTGTCCACACTATTATTAAGCTGGACTGCACCCAGGCTTAAAAGAATGGGAAACATAAGCGAGAAGATCTCCCTCATTCCTTCATGCTTGAGATCGAGCGTAAATCTTTCTTTGAGCCTGCGGATCATATTATCTTTTAAGGATTTCCTGCTGAAGCCGGATGCCCTGAATTCCGGACCTGCTATCCTTAGCTGGGGTAACTGTAATAGCAGGTGCATAAGCGATCCCGCCATGACTCCTATTGCCATCGCATTTATTCCAAGTCTTAAGTAAAGAGTGGTCACAAAGATTATCGTGACTATATTTAAAACAAAAGGTGCAAGTGAGGGAAGAGTAAAAAAATTATGGGAGTTTAATATTCCAGTGACAAGGCCGGAAAGACTCAAGGTCAGGAGTGAAAAGATCATTATCCGGTTCATGGCCACAAATTTTACAATATCCATCTGATTACCGGAAATACCTGAAAGCAGCGCCCCTATTTGCGGTGAAAGCACAAATAGTATGGCAGCTATCACCGAAAAACTAATGATCATTATATTTGCTATAGAGCTTACGAATATGCGGCTGTCGACAAACCTTCTCTTATTTATATATCTGGAATATATGGGGATAAATGCTGCAACAATAAGGGATTCTGCAAAAAGTATACGAAAAAGATTTGGAATAAAATATGCCCAGGTAAAAGCATCAGTATCGGAACTGATACCGAAATATCCCGCCATTATCTGGTCGCGTACAAGACCGGACACTTTGGAGAGTAGTATCGCAATGACTACCAATAGTGTGGCTCCAAAAATCCTTTTCCTTGAAATTAGCCGATCCCTGCTCATATATGTCTATTCTTTGATATGTTTTTCCAACTTATGGTACCCATGGATTGTATTATATACTAATAAATAAGCCAATAATAAGTGTTTTTATTTATTAAAAAAAATGCTAAAATATCTCCTTGTTTGATATAGAAGTCCAATTTTTTGGAGGAAAAATAGATGCCAAATATTAAATCGCAGATAAAACGTGATAGGCAGAATAAAAAGAGAACTATAAAAAATAAAGCTTTAAAGTCCAGTATAAAGACAGCTCAGAAAAACCTGATTGTTTCTGTTGAAGGAAAAAAGCTGGAAGATGCGAAGTCAGATCTTGCCAAACTGGATAAAGCTCTTGATAAGGCTGTTAAAAAGAGTGCGGTCCATAAAAATTATTCTGCAAATAAGAAATCCCAGGCTGCAAGGCTTGTAAATTCCCTGGGCAAAAAGTCTTAGAGAAAAAACATAGAAACTAGCCCGTCATAATGGAACTATAATAAATCTTAAATTCTTTAGGAGCCTGTCCGGGAACCGGACTCCTAGATTTTTATATCAGTAATTTGGGCTATCATTCTTTTTGCAAGGTTTTTGTTCTCAGCGGGACCTATCCTGAACTTTATATCGTAATCATTTAACAGGTCAAATATTTTTATTATCTCTTCATTCGAATAATTCCGTGAAAACTTAATATACTTATTGACCAATTTTCCAATAAAATATGGAGGCATATTTATATTCTTTTCAAGAAATGCCGTTACTCCCGAGGTACCATCTCCTGTTTTTATATAAAGCATGCTCTTAAACATCCTGTGAATAAGCGTGATCAGCCCCATTAGATTGCTGTCTTCTGCAAGTATCTCTTCCAGTGCCACAAAACTTCCATTCTTGTCTCTCCCGCCCAAATAATCCACCAGGTCAAATATTTTCATGGAATACACCCTGGGAACAAGATATCTTACTGTCTGCTCTTCAATTATCTTTTTTTCTTCCGAACTTATATAATCATAGAGTTTTAAATATTCATTTTTAAGTAGGTTCAAGTCAAGATTAACATTTTCGATAAGAAGACTTTTGGCCCCATCTGTAAAAACAATTCCATCATCAGATGCTTTATTTTCAAGCCATCTCAGCATATCTTTTCCTGAAGGAGGCCTCAGTCTTTTTATTGAACCCTCCTGCTTTAAGGAATCAAAAAGCGTTTTATTTATTTTTTCACTGGAAGCGGTAAGTATAAATATTACATCTTCTCCATTGATCGCCTTTGCAACTGTCTTTTGGAATTTTGCCTTAAATCTCTCAATATCTCTAATAACCGCGATCTTCCGGGAGGAAAAAAGGGAGGGGGTAGATATATAGTTTTCAAGTTCCCCATCGGTACTTTCTGAATCAGGCCTAAAGACCTTATAATCTGTCTCGGTATTTATTTTATCTTCTATGAAGCCTCTTATCTCCCCTACTTTTTCTTCAAGGACAGAACTGTTGCGGCTTATATAAAGATAGGCTTTTTTTAATTTATCGATCTTATTTTTTTCTCCAGGCAATTGTCCTCCTTTTATGCTCCTTAATTTTCTATTACTTACTGCTAAAAATCAAATAATTTAGCCTTCATTTTTTTCTCAAGTAAAACGTGGGCCATAATTAAAATTACAAATAGGGACAGGTAGTATATAGATAACTGTAAAGGCATTATATTTGAAGCTTTTATTACAGGAAGGCCGGGTCTTGAAAAAAAACCGGTCAGCCAGATCATTATTTTAAATATAGGTGGTGTGGCCCTCAAGACGATACCTCCAAGTGGCGGCCAGATAACCGCAAATAATGCCGATACCATAAGCAATAAGAGAAGAATATAAAAAAAAGGCAATATAAGGATATTTGACACTGCAGATATAAGTGGAAGGGACCCGAAATAATAGAGTATAAGGGGACCACATGCCAGCTGGATGGAAATAGTAAGGATAAATGTTCTAAATACAGGATTCCCAACAATTCTTTTTATTAATAAGACATTGGATAAGATCTTTATAAAAAGAGGATATATAAAAACCACACCGGCCATCGCTGCAAAGGAAAAACAGAATCCGATATCACTTAAAAATGATGGGTCCAGGATAAGAAACAGTATAAATGAAATACATAATACCCTGGGCTTATCTGACTGTCGGTTCCATTGTCCGGCTGCTGCTGCGGCTATCATCCATATGGAAGCACGGAGCACACTCGCCTTAAGTCCAAGCAAGAAATTATACATAATGAGAAATATAATGATAAATACCAGCAATAGGAAGTCTCGTTTTGACCTCCCTGCAATAATATAGATGATGAGCACAATAAAGGAAATATGCATACCTGAGATCGCCATAAGGTGGGCCGTGCCGCTCTTCCTGAGATCATCCTGCAGCATGTGGGGAAAATTTGTCCTGTTCCCCAGGATAAGGGCTTCTGCAATAGGTGCATACCTGTAGTTCAAATATTTATAAAAGGTCCGGTTTATACAATTATATACAGTCTTTCTAAACTCAAATGATCTTTCAAAAAGATTTTCTGCACTTATAAATTTTATATTCCTGGAATTTACCCTGACAAGTGATCCATTTACAGATGTCCCGGCTTCTCCCCTTACTTCTATAAAGTCGTCCCTCTTTATCTTTAAACTGCCGGGCCCTTTTATAATTATATCTATTCTCCCGTCTTCAATATATTCCCCCTTACTGTCCTCACTATCTACAGCATACCAGAAGCATTCTGCATCCATTTCAAAATACAGGCTGCCGTATTTAATGACCGGATGGCTGGACACCCTGCCTTTTGCTATTATGACCCCCGGAGTGCCGGGCTCTTCACTTTCAATCATGTGCGATAGATCGATCCCTCCGGCTTCTTTACTGTTTAACCCCACAAGATATCCCATCAGCACCATCACCACTACCGGGATTATTACTATAAGCAGTAAATTTTTAAACTCCGGGACATCCCCATCAGATATTGTATTTTTCCTTAAGATATAGATCGGCCCGGGGAGGGATGCAAAGAGCACTACACCTATAATAGAAAAATACAGGAATGAAGATATTTGAAAATATTGAAAAAATTTTATACCCAGGAAAAGTCCCAGCCCAAAAGTAATGGTCCATAAAACATAATGATTGTTCAGTGCTATCCAGTATAATCTTCTCATATATAATATCTGTTATTCCGATCCGGAATGACCCCGGCTTATATCCTGATAAGCTCTTCAAGTTCCCCATATTTTTTTGGTCCAATACCACCTATACCCATTAACTCCTCCTTGCTTTTAAAGTTGCCGTATTTATTCCTGTGATCTATTATTTTTTTTGCTGTTGCGGGTCCTATTCCCGGGAGTGTCTCAAGTTCTTTGGTTCCGGCATTATTTATATTTACAATATTTCTATATGAACTTCCCCTATCGCTATATCCGGTATCCTCCATATAAAGTAAATTGGTATCTTTATAATAAAGAGAGCTTCCCTGCTCCACTTCCTCAAATGAAGGAATATATATCCTCTGGCCATCACCTGCTTCCATTGCAAGGTTTACCGCTGCAAGACAAGCAGAATCTGTTGCTCCCCCTGCAAGGCTTATTATATCTACAATCCTTAGACCTTCCTCCACATCATAGACTCCGGGTTCAAATACTTCACCGCATATGTGGACCTTATTAAATACTTTGTCCCCTACATCAGCTACCAGAATGCCCGGTTCACCTGCTGTAGCTGTTTCCTCTTCAAGCAATAATGGCCCTTCCTTGCTTTCTTCGTCCACACTTTCTTTATCTGTGCTTTCTTCCTCAGGACCTTTTCCATCAGAATAAAAACTTCTTACAATATTTTCATTCCTTATGATCTGGGTCCTCTGCTTTATAAAGACTGCAGTAAATATCAGGACAAGTATGACCACAAGACATAGAGTAGTAAGATAGAAGTGTTTCCTGGAATTGTATTTCAGATTAGTTGCATAAAACCTGACCCTTGAGAGAATCTCTCTTATATTTAAAAAATTCATAGCATCATATTCCTTAAAGATACCCAAATAATAAAATGATTGAATTAAATTATGTTTTTGACTATATACATAATAGCATAATAAAATTACCTTTGTTAAATATTTTTATGCTCATTCAATACACGTATAGGTAAAAAATGTTTATAATATCTAAAAGAAAGATAATTGTCTTAATGCAGGAGGATATTGTGGAAAAAAAAGTGTTTATACTTATAGAGGATGGATTCAGGGATGAAGAGATCGTTTATCCTTACTACAGATTTATTGAAGCTGGTTATGAAGTAATGATAGTCGGTCCTGAGGCAGGAAAAGAGTATAGAGGTAAATTTGGTCTGCCTTTGAAATCAGACATTACACCTGAGCAGGTAAATCTTGATGAAGTGGCAGTTGTAATAATACCCGGGGGATTTGCTCCGGATAAGCTGAGGCTAAATAATATTATGGTTAGCCTGGTAAAGAAAGTATTTGACAATAACAAGGTGATAGCTTCCATCTGCCATGGGGGATGGATGCTGATAGAAGCTGACATATGCAGGGGGAAAAGATGTTACTGGTTTTAAAGCAATTGCTACCGATCTTAAGAATGCAGGAGGAAACTATATTGATAAAGAAGTAGTTGTCGATAAAAATCTTGTGACTTCCAGGATCCCTGATGACCTTCCGGCTTTCTGCAGGTCGACCCTGGAACTTATTGAGGCATATGATAAATAAGATAATAATATACTATATTAAATTCAGGAATTGATAAATCTAATATGATCTGGTGGACCTTCTAAACTATTTTATCCTATTAAAATATTCTTGCGTAATTTGTAATTGTCTCTTTAGAATACTTTTCCACAGGAATTTTGGTATTTCCTTGCTTCCACGGGAAACTTTGGTTCTTTTAAATGCTCCATCACTCATAAATTTCCGATAATAATAATGATCGGTACTTTTATACAGTTCCCAGCCGTCTTTCTCACAAAATCTTTTAAGATCCCTCCAATTTGGCATTAACTGACTTTCTTGGCTGGTTCTACACTGATTGAAAAAAGTTTTTTTATCTTTTCCCATATCACCTGATTGAAGTGAGATCCTGTAAATATATGGAAAATGTTTTTTACGGTTTGGGCTATAATAATGGATCTTGAATTCATCCATATATTCTTTTGAATACACTTTTAATTCATCGGCCAGCTTATCTTCCAAAGACCTAATATCTCTGGCATTTGCCATCAGGTCCATTTCATTAAATACACCACTATAAGAGCCATCTTTTTCCCTTTTTACCTCAACAGTCAACTTATATTCTGATAAAATGGAATCTAATAATTCCAGAGATACTACAGCTACCAGGTCTCTATTACGTTTAACAAGAGCGGGCCTGTCCCTTATAACGTCATCAATAAATCGGCTCCATTCTTTTCGTACTTCAGTTGATTTGAGTATTGTTTTCAAAATGATTCTCCTATTTCCTATAAATTATGCACTTATTATACATTATGTACGTTATGTGCACAATAACAATTTGTTTGTGATAGTTGGTTCAATAAAGAGTACCGTTATGATTAACTAATTATTTCTGAATTATAGACGATTTTTGTTATTTTTTAATTGATTAGCGCGTTTACCACTTCCGACATTCACCCAAGTAATTCAAATACTGGTTTTTATACCACTTGTAAATTAATTTATTTTATCTTTTTTGCTTTTAAGTTAAAAATTAGTGATTACTTTAAATAATAAAACAATTTCTTTATGAGGATCTGCTCATTTTTTAATTAGACTAGATTTCTATTTATTTCTCTTTTAAGATTTTTAAAAATTTCTACTGAATTTGCAATAAGAAATTCAAATCTTTCCGGTTGAAGTTCAAGAGCATAAGAATGACTGAAAAAATGTCTAAAAGCAAGATATTCTTTTAAACCATCAGCTAATTCTTCAGATATTATATTTTTATTTATAGCTACTAATAATAAATCGCGATGCCAAGATGACCCACTGGGAATTTCAAGTGATTTTGATTGAAAAACCTGCTTAATCACATTTTCTATCCCATTATATAAATTATGAATTAATGCAGCTACACCTGCCAACTCCAACTCCGATAACTCAGATAAAGGTTTTTTAGGAAATTAACCAATAACTTTTTCTATAGCTTCATATTCCGCTTCAATGCGAATCTTATAATCAGCCATATAGAAGAACTCCTTCTTCTTGAACCAATTTAACAAATTTTGTTTTATTAGATAAATCTATCACGTCAACAGATTTTGAAAGTTTAAATATGAGATCTCCATAATATTTAAAAAAATCTTTAGGGGAAACCCCTTCAACGGCTATGTCAATATCTCGACTTTCTTTTGAGGCATCCAAGCTTGATCCGAAAAGGATTACTCGTTTTGCATGATACTTTTCAGATATTTCTAATATTATTTTTCTGTCTGTTTCTGAAATCATAGATTTATTATACCATTTTTTATAAGATTTAATTTATAGGAATTTACTCCTGAATCACCAGGTATAAAACAATTTTAATATTCTGGGTGTGGTCAAAATGTATATTGATTGGTTTTATTTAACAACAATATTCACCAGTTTATCCGGTATGACAATAGTCTTAATTATATTTTTTCCATCAGTAAAGTTTTTGACCTTTTCGGAAGAAAGAGCCAGATTCTCAAGCTCTTCCTTTGAAGTTCCAACAGGCATCTCGACCCTGTCCCTGAGTTTTCCATTTACCTGAAACACAATTGTACTCATATCCTCTGCTGCTATTTTATCATCATAACCGGGCCACCCTACCTTATGGATACTGCTGGTATTACCAGCGATCCCCCACAGCTCTTCAGTAATAAATGGAGCAATAGGTGAGAGTAGTATAAGCAGATTATCATTTAGTTCCCTGACAAGAGATATATTCTTATCACCATCATTTACTTCATCCTGGTATTTATACATAAGATTTACAAGTTCCATGAGTGAGCTTATGGCAGTATTAAAATTAAACCTTTTAAGAATATCTCCGGACACCTTTTTTATGGTCTGGTGAAGTTTCCGGTATACATCTTTTCCCGGTCCTGATAATTTATCAAAGTCTATGGAGCCCTTAGTCCTACCTGTACTTTTATCACCTAAAAAATCAATATTATTTAGCGCCAGCCTCCAAACCCTTGTAAGAAATCTATGTGCCCCTTCTACACCGCTATCATTCCAGTCAACCGGGCTGTCTGCCGGACCTACAAATAAAGTATATAGCCTCAATGTATCGGCCCCGTATTTATTATATACTTCCGAAGGATTCACAAGGTTCCCCCTGGATTTTGACATCCTCTTCCCACCGAGGTTTACAACCCCGTGGGGGAAATACTTTTTAAAAGGTTCCTCCTGTTTGATAAGACCTGCATCAAAAAGTACCTTTGTAAAAAATCTGGCATAGATAAGATGCATCGTTGCATGCTCTATCCCTCCGATATATTGGTCCACCGGCATCCAGTAATCGGCATCCTTTTTTTCAAATACCTTACTATCTGAATGAGGGCTGCAGTATCTCAGGAAATACCAGGATGAGCACAAGAATGTATCCATAGTATCGGTCTCCCGCTTACCTTCGCCTCCACATCCGGGACACTTTACATTAACGAAATCTTCACAATAGCTAAGAGGTGATAATCCGGTTGGCTTAAAATCAACATCATGTGGAAGGATAACCGGCAGATCCTCTTCAGGGACCGGCACAGTGCCACATTTTTCACAATAGATGACCGGTATAGGTGTGCCCCAATATCTCTGTCTTGATATGAGCCAGTCCTTCAGTTTAAAATTTATTTCAAACTTTCCCAAGCCATTTTTCTCTAGATAATCCGTGACATCTCTTACTCCATTACTGGAATCTATTCCATTAAACCTGCCGGAATTTATCATTATACCTTCACCGGTATAAGCTTCCACCAATATATCGTGTTCCTTGCCGTCAGGGGATATTACTTCTGCTATCGGTATACCGTATTTGGAGGCAAACTCAAAATCCCTTCCATCGTGTGCGGGTACAGCCATGATCGCACCTGTCCCGTATTCGATGAGAACATAATTTGCTATCCAGACCGGGACTTTTTCTCCGCTCAATGGATTAATAACATACCTTCCTGTAAAGCAACCAATCTTTTCTGTCTCAGCTGCTCCCCTCTCTATATCGCTCTGCTCTGAGATTGAAGATTTAATTTTTTCGATTTCCTTTTTGTGTCCGGGGTCCGTGACGATCTTATCCACAAGATCGTGTTCGGGGGCAAGTATAAAAAAGGTAGCACCAAATAATGTATCCGGTCTTGTCGTGAACACCGGGATTGTAATATTTTCGGGACCATCAAGCTTGAAGTCTACAATAGCTCCTTCACTCCTGCCTATCCAGTTTTTCTGTATTGTAAGGACTCTCTCCGGCCAACCGTTCTCCAGTAATCTCATATCATCCAGTAGCCTTTGAGCATAATCCGTTATCTTAAAGAACCATTGTGAAAGGACCTTTTTTTCTACCTCACTATCGCACCTCTCGCATTTACCTCCGATGACCTGCTCGTTTGCCAGGACTGTCTGGCAGGAATTGCACCAGTTTACAGGAGCTTTTCTTTTTTCAGCCAATCCCATCTTCAAGAAGAGAAGGAAAAGCCACTGGGTCCACCTGTAGTAATCAGGTTCCGAAGTTATTATCTCGTCCCCTGAAATCATAGCTCATTCCCATCCTCTTAAAGGCTACTCTCATCTTTTCTATATTAGCCATAGTGCTTTCCTTTGGATGAACACCGCTCTTTATAGCTGCATTCTCTGCGGGTAATCCGAAAGCATCAAATCCGATGGGGTGCAGGACATCATGACCTTTGCGGGCCATAATTCTTGCAATAACATCACCTATAGTATAATTCCTGGCATGTCCCATGTGAGGCTCACCTGAAGGATAAGGAAACATCTCAAGCATATAATATTTAGGGTCGTCTGCTTTATCAGATCTAAGGGAATAAACCCTTTCTTTTTCCCATCTGGCAATAAGTCTTTTTTCTATCTCTTTTGCCTTATACGGCCTGGTCCTCTGCATATTATAAAAAATCCTTTCAGTGACCGGAAAAATTATTATGATTGGTTAGGAGCCAGTTTACTGTTCCCACTTTATCTCTTTTGAATCTTTCCACAATCTTTCAAGATCATAGAACTGCCTGAATTCCTCAGTAAAGACGTGGATCACAAAATCATCATAGTCAATAAGTATCCAGTTTCCTTCGTTTACCCCGGTTATATTCTTGGGGTAGAGCTTCTGCTTTTTGAGATTAAAGCAGATATCTTCTTCGATCCTCTGGGTAAGCCGGGTGTTTTTGGCACTGATGATTATAAAATAATCTGTAATGATCAGCCTGGACCTCATATCCAGTATCTTGATATAGTCCGCTTTCTTTTCATCTGCTATTATTGCGGCAGCTCTTACTGCATTTAAAATAATATCTGATCTTGTCTTTTCTATTTTCTTTACTTCTATCTTTTCTTTCTGTTTTATATTATCTATCACTGACTGGTATAATCACTCCCTACTATTACTGTAATGTCTACATCGTCAACATTATTATCGGATTTTTTGATGACGCCTACACCCAGTCTTTCCTGTATTTGCTGAGCAAATGCCTCAATGCCTTCATTGTCCGTATATATTATTATCTCTGTCTGGGTATAACCCCAATTATCCGCATCCCTAGTCTCTTTGACCTCTATTATCTTTTCATCTTTATTGAAATGATCCTCCAATATGCCCTGTACGGTAGATGCAAGCTTTGCAGTACCCTCTCCATTAAGGATGACCATATCCACTATTCCAATGACCTCAACAGGTACCACATCCTGTGCGGCTGTAGGATCATAATCTGATCCAAGTATTATTACAATATCTGAACTGACGACCTCTTCTTCCCTGGTCGTGATATTCCCGGTCCCAAGCATGCCTTTGATCTCACTCGCAGCAGTCATTATAATTGATTCATTTGATGAATAGACTACTATCTCGCTTTCAGAATAATTAAAATTATCTGCGTTTCCAACTTCTAATATATCGAACTTCACTTTCCCGCTTTCATATACCTGAGCCTTCAATGCATCAGACAACTCAGCAGCGATTCCCGGGGTGCCCACACCATTTAAGATCATCACGGTTATTGTCCTTTCAGCACCAATCACTACTTCTTCCTGTACCTGATCCTTATTGAAAAGATTTGACAGATTTGCAACATCAGGAAGATATACTATTCCCTCTCCCTCCAACTCGGTAGAAGACACCATGAGTGTGTAGACCATATTTTTAGAGGTCTCTATTTTAGAGAATGTTGAAAACAGCTTTAACAGCTCTTCAAGGCTTAAGTCCGAATCTATATAATCTTTTACAAGATTGATATTATTTGTAAGATCCTCTTCGCCTTCACCGACAATTCTGGCCATTATTGTATCTATTATCTTTTTCTGTATCTTAATATCCTCAACAGGGATATCCCTCTCGATCCCGCTGAAATATTTAAGCATATTCTGCGTTTCAGATCCATCAAGCAGGTTGACGCCAGGTTCGAGGCTGAATGTAGTGCCGTCAGTATAATTTTTTACTGTATATGCCTGATCAAGGGAAAGCTCTATTCCTCCCAGCTTACCTACTATGCTCTTAATATCCATCAACATATAATGATCTATTTCCATATCCATTCCCAGTCCCTTCTCCAGGGTAAGGGACAGAAGGTCCATACCACCGATCTCGACTGATCTTCCAATAAGTTCAGCACCTATGCCCGGAACATCCATAAGAGTCTTTGTGGGCATAACCAGTGAACGGGTCTCACCTGATATACTGTAATAACTAGTAAATACTATAGAGCTTATATCCGGTTCGAGAAGATCCTCTCCTGCAGTAGCCATTATTATATTAATGTCCTGACCCAGCTCAAGGGATTCAGGTACCGTTATTCTCTCTTCCTCTGTGATCTCTACCGTGGGCAAAGAAGCGATTTTTGATATAGCGGTATCCAAAAACAATAGCTACAGCAATAATTACAATTATCATTAAGACAGTAAAAGAGGTATAGATGAGTTTTCTTCTCTTCCTTCTCTCACGGATCCGTTTACTCCTGTAACCCTCTTCTTCTACATCATCTCCTGAGTAATCAGCAAATTCAAAATCCTCATCTTTGAAAAAATCATCATCAAAATCTTTTTTATCACTATTTCCGCGGCTATCCATTTTACCGGTCCCGGATTTATCATAATCATCATCTACCGGATATTGATCATGGTTATCCACATGATCATCATTGCCGTTCCCGAAGTCTTCCTCCCGGTCATTATTGTCATCATCATTTCCGTTCCTGTAGTCATAAGACATATCTAATTACCTCCGCAAATACTGTTCCACACCCTGCCTGTATCCGGATGCAGGGGCTTACCCTTATTTATTACATACATTATAGTATTTTTATAAACTTCTATTAAGCATAAATTTATATCTTTTACAGCCAGCTCCCTGATATCCCCAACACCATCATATTTTCTTCCCTCTTCAGCCTTATCGGCAATAAGAAGTATCTTGTCTTCAGTGCTCATATTGACATAACCAGTAGTATGATGCCTGATGGATCTCAGGATCTTTTCATCACTTATATTAAAATCCCTGGATACAAGAAAATCACCGGCAAAAGCATGCAGGACTGATTTAAGCTTAAGTTCAAGACTGCTTGCTTCCGGATGATGCCTCTTGATGATCGCCTTCAGCTGTTCATGGTCAAATATCTTACCATAATCGTGCAATAGACACGATACACTCAATCTATAGATGTCTATTTCGCTTTTTTGTTTCTCTGCTATCTGTATCGCAAACTTCAGTGTATTTATTGAATGGGCAAAAAGTGGCAGTTTCATAAGTTTCTTGATCTTACCGGCCAGCTGTTTCAGGTATTGCTTCCTGCTGTTTTCAATATTTAGATCATTTATATAGTCCATGTTTTAATATATAGTTGTTTACTCCTTCCGGAGCCAGGTAATTGACCGGTCTTCCGTTTTTTATTCTTTGCCTGATATCTGTAGAGGATATGGCGAGTGCCGGGATCTCCATGATAAATATCCTGCGGTCCGCCTTATCTTCACTATCGAACAGGGTAGTCTTCAATTCCTTTATCTTCGAAAGATCATAGCCCGGCCTTGTGGCGGCAATAAACTTTGTCAGGTTAACTATTTCCCTTGTGTTCTTCCATGTAAGTATTTCAAGTATAGCATCGACTCCTGTAATAAAGTACAGCTCCGAATTACTGCCGTATATTTTTCTTAATTCCTTTACAGTATCAATAGTATATGATTTTCCCTTCCTGTCTATTTCTATCCTGGAAACAAAAAAACTGCTGTTTGAGGAAGTCGCAATAACTGTCATAAGGTATCTGTCCTCTGCATGGGCCAAAAGATCCTCTATTTTGTGGGGTGGATCCCCGGTAGGAATAAATATCACCTCATCCAGGTCGAACTGATCAATTGCTTCCTGGGCAGTTACCAGGTGACCGTGGTGGACAGGGTTGAATGTACCCCCCATTATTCCTATTTTTTTTAATTCATCATTGTTCCTGTTTATTATCATATATTTATTTCTTATTCCCTTATCTGGTCATCACCTAAGACAATAAATTTATTTGTCGTTATCTCCCGGAGTCCCATAGGTCCTCTCCTGTGAAGCTTCTGTGTGCTGATACCTATCTCAGCCCCCATTCCAAATTCCTCCCCGTCTGTAAATCTCGTAGATGCATTTACAAATACCGTAGATGAATCAACAGAAACAGTAAAATAATTTGAACTGCTGTAACTTGAAGTTATGATCGATTCGGTATGATGTGAGCCGTACTTATTGATATGACTTACCGCATTTTCAATACTATCAACAACTTTTATGCCCATCTTGAGGTCAAGGAATTCTATATACCAGTCTTCTTCTGAAGCAGGTTCAATCCCTGCATAGAATTTTTCTACTTCCCTGCCTCCAATTAGTTTTACCCCTTTTGCCTCCAGGGCAGCAAGTACTGCAGGAAGTACCTTGCCTGCAATATCCTTATGGACAAGAAGTTTTTCAGCAGCATTACAGACACTCGGCCTCTGGGTCTTTGCATTTATTACAATATCTGTAATTGCTTTGAGGCTTTTTCCTTCAAGCTGGCTGTCAATATATATATGGCAGTTTCCAACCCCGGTCTCGATCACCGGGACTTTGGAATTGGACACTATACTGTTTATAAGCTCAGCTCCTCCCCTTGGGATAAGAACATCAATATATTCCCTAAGTTGCATCAGCTTTACGGCATCTTCCCTTTCTGCAGATGGGATGATCTGTATGATATCTTCAGTTAGCCCGTTTTCTTTAAGTACCTCTCTCATGATATCAGCAAGTCTTTTATTTGTATCAAGAGCATGAGAACTGCCCCTGAGTATTACACAATTACCTGCTTTGAGGCAGAGGACCGCAGCATCGACTGTAACATTTGGCCTTGCTTCATATATTATCCCGATGACCCCAAGAGGAACCCTGATGTTTTTTAATATAAGGCCATTAGGCAGATTATATCCAAATATTACTTCACCTACAGGGTCATTGAATTTGACTACCTTATCTATGCTCGCCGCTATCTTTTCGATTCTTTCCCCATCAAGCATCAAACGGTCAAGAAGACTCCCGGATATTCCTTCCTCCCTGCATCTTTTTACATCTTTTTTATTCTCTTCGATTATGGAATTGCTATTAGTCGTGAGAGCATCAGCTATACCTTTAAGCACCCTGTTCTTTATTTCTGTATCAGCTGCAGCAATACCTGCCGCGGCCGCTTTTGCCTTAATAGCTATTTTGGTTACTATATCCATTATCCTCCTGGTTAAATCATTTAGAAAACCTTAAAAGCATTATAACATAGTAGATCACTCAGCCTGATCAAATACGACCAGGCCGTCCCTGTGTATTACTTCCCCACAAAACGACTGTCCATGTGCAGGCAATATGCTTTTTTCATTTAAACCCATTATCTTTTTTATTTCCTCATCTGAGAAATTGCTTATGCCTTTAGCAATAAGTATGCCGGAAGCAGAAAAGACCTTCAGGGTATCCCCCCGTCTGAATTTTCCTTCAAGACCAGTGATACCTACCGGTAATATGCTCTTTCCCTTCTTAACTACTGCATCTTCTGCACCCCGGTCTATTGTGATTGAGCCCCTGGTACGCACCCCGAATGCAATCCATTTTTTGATGCTTTTTACCTTCCGTGCGGTGCTGGGCTTAAAGAATGTGCCTATGTCCCGTCCCCCGGTAATACCGGTGAGGACATCTTTTTTCCGGCTGTTTGCGATCACCATGGAAATACCTGAAAATGAACATATTTTTGCAGCTTTTATCTTTGACTCCATCCCGCCTATGCCATATGCAGTACCAGTACCTCCAGCAGATTTTTCAATATCAGGACCTATACTACTGACAAAACTCAAGAGCTTTGCACTATTGCTGTTCCGGGGGTCATCTGTATATAGACCTTCAATATCTGAAAGTATTATAAGTAGGTCAGCTTCAGAGATTATTGCTGCCATTGCTCCCAGCTCATCATTATCGCCAAATTTAATCTCATGGACAGCAACACTGTCATTTTCATTTATTACTGGAACGACATTCAATTTCAGGAGATTTTTTATTGTATTCTTTATATTAAGGTATTGTTCCCTTCTGGTTGTATCCTCATGCGTCAGCAGTATCTGGCCGGTTTTTATCCCGTATTGTGCAAAAAGATCCCTGTAGGCTTTCATCAATTCCACCTGCCCGACGGCTGCTGCTGCCTGAAGCATTGATATATCGGAGATATCTTTTGGATCGCTATCCTCTCCAAGGTATTTAAGACCGGCTGCCATTGCTCCGCTTGAGACCAAAATGACCTCCAGTCCTCTATCCATAAGGGTTTTTACTTCCCCGGCAAGTCTGGCCATATTCTCCAGGTCAAGTCCGCCTTCTTTAGAAGTAAGGGAACTTGAACCTATCTTTACCACTACCCTTTTCAGGTCCTTTAAATATTTAGCCCTATCTTTAATTATGTTTTCACTCATGTTTTCCATCCAAACGGATATCTTATTTTATTATCTTACTCAGTCTACCAGATCAAAGACAAGATTTCCTATTATGACCGTACTGCCCTCGTCTATTCCCATTTTCTTTAATCTGTCTCCAACTCCCATCTTCTTTAGTTTATATTTTAAATAATCCAGGGCCTCCCTGTTCTCGAGATCAGTCATAGCAACCATTCTTTCGAGTCTCCTGTTCTTTACGACAAAACCGTCATGTCCCTTTATTATCTCTATCTTCCTATCCTCGATCGTCTCCTTTGGTATCTCATAGATCCTTATCTTTTTATCTTCCCCGGCATCAGGATCAGCCAGTACGGGATCCTCCCTGATAGCTTCAACTCTCCTGTATAATCCAGATACAAGGTCGTCAAGACCCTCACCTGTCGCTGCCGAGATAATAAATACTTCTTTTTCTTTTCTCAGTTTTTTTGCAGCTTTTCTGATAAGCCCACGGTCCTCTAAAAGGTCTGACTTATTAATGACAATGACAAAATCCTTATTATATACTTCAGTATTATATAATCTTATTTCTTTCCTTAAAACATCATATGTCTTTATTAATTCTTCTATACCGTCTGGCTCTAATAGCTTCTGACCATCCAGGATCATTGCAAGGACCACTGATCTGGTGATATGCCTTAAAAATCTGTCACCCAAACCTGTACCAGTATGCGCCCCCTCTATAAGTCCCGGGATATCAGCCACCACGAAGTCTTCATCACCTACGGGTACCACGCCGAGGTGGGGTGTCAGCGTTGTAAAGGGGTAATCAGCTATTTTTGGCTTTGCAGCAGATATCCTTGATACTATTGTGGATTTGCCCGCATTCGGAAAACCTACAAGCGCAACATCGGCAAGGATCCGGAGTTCCAGGGCTATCCAGGACTCTTCTGTTGTCTCTCCTTTTTCTGAAAAAGCGGGAAAACGTCTTGACTGGGATGTAAAGCTGGCATTTCCTCTTCCGCCAATACCGCCCCTTGCCATCAGGACCAAATCACCTTCCACGGAAAGGTCCGCGATCACCTTACGGGTGTGGTCCTTTACTATGGTCCCTACCGGTACATCTATCATAAGATCCTGCCCTTCACGGCCACTACGGTTATTTGTACTGCCTGATTTTCCATCCTCTGCCTTAAAATGAATTTTTTTCTTAAATCCATACAGTGTATTGATATGGGTATTTGCCTTTATTACTATATCGCCGCCTTTGCCTCCATTGCCGCCATTAGCAACTTTCTTTCCTCCTGTCTTGAGATTGAAAAAAGTCGCCATGCCGTTTCCGCCATTGCCCGCCTTTATATTTATTTGTGCTTCATCTAAAAATATAGCCATACTTAAGACCTGTTAAAATTCAATATAAAATAATAAGACAATAATTATTACAAAATTTCTAAATCAATACTACTGGTAAATAAATACTAAAACCTATTTTAGTATTTTATGATAAATTACTAATCAATACTTTAGTATTATGAAAAGGAATTATAAGATAATTATAACAGACTTCTGATCAATCAGATCGATTATTGCTGCCTGCTATATACTGATTTATGTATCACCAGTCCAATTTTGAGGAACAATTTTCAATAGGCTCATTCATGCCATCTATAATAGATTCTCTTAATCCTGTAGGCATATTATTAATAAGTCCGAAATTTCTAATCTCATTTCTTACTGAGAATACTTTTAACCTGTCCATAGCTGATTCCTTTATAGCTTTTTTTATAGTTCTTGAAACTTCGACCATATCTGGGGCATTACCACTATTTAAACACTCCTTGATCTTCCCGATTGCGGCTTTTGAGATCAGCGAGTATACAGAGGCTTTATTTATGCCTAAGCCAATAGCATTTTGCAACACACTGTCGTCAACTCCTGAACCGCCATGAAGAGAGATAAAGCATTTTGCTTTTTCCTTTATCTCTTTTAAAAGTCCAAGATCAAGATCAGCTTTCCCTCCACCATGTGAAGTGCCTATTTGGGGTGAAAGAATATCCACACTGGTCTCTCTTATAAATCTTTCGGCCTGGGCCGGGTCAGTAAGTCCACTATTTTCTTCTGATTTAAACTCAGATTCCATAAGCAGTTCATTCCGGTGAGAAAGCTCTACAGCATTCCTGGTCTCGATGATGACTTCTTCGAAACTAAGCTCCGGAGGTGCAACAAACATAAGTGATGTAAAGCCACATGTAATTGCCTCCCTTAATATACTTAGATCGGCTGCATAGTCAAGATGAAGGACAACCGGTACCTTGGTCCTCCCTGCAGTTTCTTTTACAGTAGCTGCAATCACTTCAAGACTGGTATTGATTATCTGTTCCGGATGCACATTAAGTATTACAGGCACCCCAAGTGTTTGGGCCGCCTCTACCACACCTTCGATCATTTCCAGATTGAGGATATTAAATCCAGCCAGTGCGTACTTATTGGCTTCTGCTCCTTCCATTAATGATCTTAAATTTACAAGCGGCATATTTTCCTCTTTAATGCATCATAGGGTTTTATTTTCTTATGCTTAGCCAAGCTGAACTCTGGATGAAAAAATTATACTATAAGAGACCTATAAATTATATAATATAAATGATTTATTGGCCCTTTTAAAAAGCAATTTATTTTTACATATAAATACTGTCATAAACATTTCCACGATGTCTCATTCTTAATATGAGGACTATTAATTCATTACCCTCAATTGAGTAGATGATGCGGTAGTTTCCAATTCTATATTTCCATAGACCCCTGTATTTTCCTTTAAGTCCTATTCCCTGATAAGGATCCTTTAAGATTATTTCTTTTACAGCCTCAAAAAACAGCCGGATAGTCTTTGCGTTTAATTTTTTCAGGTCCTTCTTAATGTTTCTGTGGTAAACAATCGTATATTTCAATCTGTTTTCCTTCTACGAGCCTATCCGGGAATTGGATCCTGGCTTATTGCTTTTTAAACTTTCCTTTAATTGCTTCTCTGAAATATATTCTGATTTTGGATCCGAGAGTCTCTGCAGAGCTATTTCTACATCCTCTATTTCATCAAAATAATTCTCAACAGCTTTTTTGACAAACCATGACTTTGTCCGCTCGCTTACTTTGCATATATCATCGATCCTGTCTATAAGTTCTTTATCAAGACTCAGGGAAATATTTTTTTTCATGATTTATCTCCAAATAATAATATTATTATGTTCCAATAGTTCTAATATGTTTATTATAGTCATGATTATATAATTATTCAATTTTTATCTGAAATAAATATATGGCCAAAGCGGTTCATTTATCCAAATTTAAATTGAGATAAATAGCTGGCTAATTTTAGTTGTATTAATATCAAATCTTGTAGAAAGCTTTATATATCTTCCGGTCGAGCATCAGGTCCAGCCCCTTTTTAAATTCAACAAGTGGTAATACTTCTGATAGCAATCTGGACACATCCACTTTCCTGTCCCTTATGATCAGGTTGTAAGAACGTGCAACAGTATCCGGAGTAGTAGAATAGCTGCTCCTGATAGTAAGCTCACTTTTATATATCCTGTTAAAATCAACTGGTATGGGTTCAGTATTAAGTCCCATCCCGAATATATTTATCTGTCCTCCCGGTCTCATATAAGAGAGGGCATCTGTCACTGTAAACTTATTAGTAACGGTAAGCACTGCAGAATCTATACCTATTGGAGTTATTCTTTTTATTTCTGCGATCAGGTCATCTTCTGAAGGATTGATAATATAGTCAGCTCCAAGCTCCCCGGCCATTTCCAATCTTTGATTGTCCACATCGATTACAACTGACTTGAGTCCGGCAAGTTTTGTAAGTTCTAAAAACAGCATACCGATAGCTCCTGCACCAACTATGGAAAGAACATCACCTTCCATATAGGGTATCCTGTCCATGGCCCTGATGCAGCATGCCAGGGGTTCCACAAACAGTGCTTCAAGCGGATTGCTTCCTTCCGGAAGCTTGAAGGTGGTATTTTTAATATGTTCCGATGACAGCCTTATATATTGACAAAATCCGCCCGGATAAATATTAGTATTCTTAAACATCTTACACATGGTATGGTTCCCATGTTTGCAGTAGTGGCAATTGCCGCAGGGAATATGGTGTGCAGCGACAACTATATCTCCAACTTTAAACTTCTTCACCCTGGATCCGACCTCCGATACTTTTCCTACAACTTCATGGCCGTAGACTGAGGGTTTGCCCTTAGCATCAAATATTCTTACTATATCCGAACCGCAGAGACCACAATATAGAAGCTCTATCAGCATTTCATTATCAGAGATCGATGGCTTTTCGATCTCTTCCATACGGAAGTCTTTTTCATTGTAACAGAGCAGGGCCTTCATTATCTATTAGCCTCCAGATATTATTACTTCAACAAATAGATCCTTGTTGATCAAAAAATATTATTTACAAAAATTCCATAAATACATATAAGCTTATACTACATTATCTTTGTTTGCTTTGCTTAAGTCCTATTCTATACTTTTAACCTGAATATATCCTTGGGATTATCATAAAAGAGCATTTTTGCCACTTCTTTAGCTTTATCTATATCAAATAATCCTTCATTTACTTTTATTGACAGCGCCTTTGCCACGTCCTGTTGGGCCAGTTTAAGATGACCGTATACTCCGTCTATGAATAGATAATCCGCGCCAAAAGCTGATATCTTATTTAATGGCACTGTATCAAACCACTCAAGGAGGGCATTTACTGAAGCATTGGGAGATACAATATGTGCCCAACACATATCGATAAATACATTGGCAAAGTTTTTGGCAAGTACTGTAAGCTCATTCTGGTAAGGATAGCTCATATGGAATATATCAAAGGTGACATCCGGGTACTCCAAAAACAGATTAGACAGGAGTTCTGGATTGGAGTTTGATAGTATATTACCGCTTCCTTCATGAATACCTGTATGTATCTGGACGATCAGGTTCTTCCGGTTGGCAATATCCAGTATGAAATGAAACATATAATCCTGGAAGGCTTTCCCTGTAAGAGCTGGCTTGCCATCCCAATCAGGCATATGCTTTGTTTTAAAGACCTCGTTAAACTCCTCTTCTGCCTGTGATCTGCTACTCTTTCATATTTCAGGGTCCTGCAGTAGGCCAGTGCATTCTTCAGGGCCACAGCACCCAGAGAATAAGCATTATCGATCATAGTCTCTGTAGCCTCAAGCCATCTTGAAAAAGAGGTGATCCTGATGCCTGACTGTTTTTCTACTTTCTCTATCTGGGACCAAAAATTGGGCTGTATCAGGTCTTTTAACCTGTAGACAGGACTAAAAAACTCTTTATCGCAATGTATACTGCGCTCTTCCCGGGGATCATATTTTTTATCCTGTGTCTCTACATTAAGTAGGCTGGTCTTGATCTTGCATTTATCTTTTAAGATCTTTTTAAAGTGTCCGGGTTTTAGGGTTTTTAAGAATTTTTCATTAAGCTCTTCAATGGTCGAGCCTTCAATTCTTTCGATCCCGTATATATCCCTGGCAATAATATCCAGGGATCTGCCATAACCGGTATAACGGGATATCTCCCAGTATGGCTCCACTATCTTCCATTTTTCCATTATGGGCAGTTCTTCTTCGATTACCCTATCATGATCTTCCTGTGAAAGACCTGCAGATATAAGGTCCCTGTTAAAATAATGGCCCAGGAACTCCTTTAATACATCTGCGCCTATATCCCTGTCTTCTTCTTTGCATGGCAAGTGTTCGTGGGTATCTATAATATCCAGGGTGTTTATATGATCCAGAATCTCACTATACACATCTTTCATGAGGTCTCCTTCTTCTATTTTTTAAACCATTGTTTTAATTTCTCTTCTGTAATGAAATTAGAATCATTATCTTTAGACCTTTTTAGTGCAATTTCTATGTCTTTTTTTTCTTCTTCAAGTAATTTTTCTTTTATGACTGAAGATTCCTCTGAGGTTTCCATAAAACCTTTCATTTAATCCTATGATATTATCAAAATAATATCATAAACAGAGTTTGATAAAAAATTTAATGAAGTGCTGTGGTCTCTGCTCCGGTAAAGCTGCCATACAGATCCCATGCCAGTCTTCCGATAATAATGACAAGCAGTACTATAAATATTATTCTTATTACTTTTACTTTCAGTTTCTTACTCAGGTATGTCCCTATCCTCGATCCTCCAATAGCTCCTAATGCAACAGCAACTCCTATCCATATATCAAACTGAACTGAAAGCAGCTTACCCACAAGGCCAGGTGCTGCATTAAACAATACCACCATAAGGGAAGTACCGATTGCTATTTTTAAGGGAAGGTCAAAAAGAAGTATTAAAAGCGGTACATAGAGGAAACCTCCTCCAATACCTAAAATACCAAGTGCAAAACCTGCAATTAGTCCCATTGGGATGATCTTAAAATAATCAGCCTTTGTGGGGACTTTCTTAACAGCAAGTTCCTCACTCATCTCACCATCAGAACTTTTCTTTTTAATTAAGAAAAGACCAAGAGCAAGAAGTACGGCAGCAAGATAAATTATTTTTATGGTCAGACCCGGGATCTTATCTGTAAAGTATGAACCAAAGAAACGGGTTATCCCTGTAGAAACTCCAAATATTATTGCATACTTGAAGTTTATACTTTTCTGGAGCCATTTAAAAAGTGTCCCAAAGGAGCTTGCAAAAGTTATCTGTATTGTAGATATTGCGGTCGCTTCCTTCCATTCAACATTCATTATATATATCAATATGGGAAGGATAAGTACTCCTCCGCCTATACCAAGAAGTCCTGCTATGATCCCGTCAAAAACCCCGATTCCGAAAAATTTAAAATACTCGATTAACATCTTTGTCCTTCTAGTCTAACTGTCTAAAAATAATAATAAGCACTGTTTTTTATTGACTTAATCCACTCCAAAAAAGTTTTATAAATCCCTTATTCTATTATCGCATCTTCTCAATTATTAGAACTCATAAGATAATCACCATTAGCTTAATGGCCGTTAACTTAACGGAGATTACCCTGGCAAATAATGCAAGCAGCCTTGTCTCTAAAAGATCTATAAATTTATTTTTAATTTACCAGAGCATCTTCCTTTTAGCGGTATAGAATAATTATTTAATCCTATTTCTATATGAATCGTCATGGGGCCCAAAAATAACAAACTTAATTGTTTCATCCGGACTTTTACTACAATCACTACAAAGAACCATTTCATCATCACCTTTTCTCCGACATATATTACAGTACAGGTAAATAATGATAAAATTTTTTCGGACCGGATAACTATAGTACCCTCTTAGGCTACCTTTAAGTGGTTCACCCAGGGCAATCGGATTTTCAATGATCATATCTACCTTATTTTTGATTGCCTTCTTAATGGAGCTGTGCTTCCTTAAGGATTCTTTGAAAGTATCACTGAAAAGTATATTCATTAAAAGACTTCTTTATAGCTTGACCATTTGACTTTACCTGACCTGATTCTTGAAATAGTTTCTAAAAGACTCTCTTTAAAATCTGGATCTGCCAGGATCAATTCAGTCGGATCACTTTCCCTGGTACGTTTTAAACCTAAGATAAATTGGGTGAATATCTCAGATACAGATGTTCTCTGTTCTTCTGCATAGATCTTGGCATATTCTATTAAATCTTTATCTAATGTTATATTTATTTTACTTTTTCTCATTATAACCATCCTTTGTTTATAATCATAATATACGCCTATTATGCGCCTATGTCAATAAGCACCCTGATAAAGACAGCCACAAAGAATAAGATGAATATTATCCTGGTAGCAGCCGGGTTTATTTTCCTCTTTAAATATGTCCCCAGCCTGGCTCCACCGATCCCTCCAATACCGACTGTCACAGCAAAAAGGATATTAAAATCCACTGATAATATCTTTCCTGCAAGACCAGGTATCGATGTAAATATAATGGCTCCAAGAGACGTGCCTGTAGCAATATTCATGGGTAGGCCCATAAAAAATAAAAGTGCGGGAACAAATAGAAAGCCTCCCCCTATCCCCAGTATCCCTGCCATCAATCCTGCTACTGCCCCAATTGGGATTATCTTATAGAGGTCGCTTTTTGAAGGTTCTGTTTTATGACCTGTGATCCTGGAACGGAGAAGTAGTATGATAAAAGATACGGTCAGTGCAGCAAGATACATTATCTTGATAGTAAGGTCTGGTATATATTTTGTTAAGTAACCTCCCAGGAAGGAAAACAGCATGCTTGAAAGTCCAAAATATAATGAGTATTTAAAAATAATAGTCTTCTGGTAATAATTAAATATGGTCCCGGATATGGAAGCAAATACAATATGGACCATTGACATTGCTGTTGCAGCCTTGATGTCAATTCCTGATAGGTAAAGAAGAAGAGGGATTATTACCGTTCCCCCACCTATCCCCATAAGACCGGAGACAGTACCCCCTATTAATCCTATCAGTATAAATATAATATATTCCAAATTTTCTGATTCTGTAAAGAATTATATATTTTCTTAAAACAAATCTTCAAATTAATAAATTAAAAAATATCCTTCACCTTATCATAAAGATCAACATATTTTTTATATGCAATATCATAAATGCTTTTATTTTCGCTATCTGGTGAATATTTTTCCCCAATACTCGCGGCTTTGGAAGTAGCTGTCCCGAAATCTTCATATATCCCTACGCCCATTCCGGCAATTATTGCTGCTCCCAGTAATGCTGTTTCAGTGTTCTCAGGGATTAATAGTTCAATACCAGTAATATCTGCTTTTATTTGATTCCAGAGACTTGATTTTGCTCCTCCACCCATAGATATAATGCTACCTATCTTTATATTATTTTTGGAAAATATTTCCAGGTCTCTTTTCAACATAAAAGCAATTGACTCCAGTATGGACCTTGTGAAATGGCCACGCTTGTGATCTATGCTGATTCCAAAGAAAACTCCCCTTGCTTTTGGATTATTTTCCGGAAAAAATGCTCCCGTAATATGCGGCAACATTATAAGGCCATCGGATCCAGCTGGAATTTCACTAGCTTCAGAAGTCATTAAATATCATATATCTCATTATCACTTAATTTGTTAGAATCCCCAGAATCAAAGAAATTATCCTTAAACCATTTAGTACCATTCCACCGGTCATGCTAAATGGCATCAGGCAGTATTTTCCCTTGATTGCATGCAATTGGCAGACTAGCCTGCTGTCTTTGTCGATTACCGGTTTATCAGTAGTCACTATCATCGCAAAAGCAGTACCAGTGGTCTCTGTTGCAGTGCCTTCCCTGATATTTCCAGCACCAACTGCTCCAGCGACCTGGTCCATTGCACCGGCTACAAATTTTGTGCTGGTAGATAGTCCTGTCTCCGTAGATGCCTCGTTTGAAATGTTCCCCATAACTGTACCTGTATATACTATTTCAGGTAGTTTGTCTTCACTTATATTTAAATAATCCAGCATAGGCTTTGTAATATTCCAATTTATTTATGTCATAGTAGTAGGAGGAATTATATACGGTACTTTCACCGAAAATTTTACTCGGTAAGCCTATATGATACATAGTCCTCAAGAAGTAGGAATTTATAAGTCTTCTTAAAGATCTCAGGTTCATTTTTTTCAATCCATTTTATCTTTGATGCGGGCCACATAGGGTCTGAGGATGGTAATCCAGTGATTCCAAATAATTTATCCTCATCAAATGCAAAAGATATCTCTCTTGCTTCTTTTGCAGACCTTCCATCCAGCCATACTATTGCAGGCCTTAGTGGTCTTATATCTTTATCCACAGGTACTATTGTCTCTGCCTGGCTTGAAAGGGAGATAGCAAGTATTTTTGAAGGATCATCACCAAGATCTTTTAGAGTCTTTTTAACAAGAATCACAATAGTTTCCCAGTATTTTTCCACATCATTCTCAACCATTTCTTTCCCCGGATAGGACAGCGGGTATTCTATAGAGTTAGATACAGCAATTTTTCCATCAGTGTGAAAAATGGCAACTTTAAGAGTCGATGTGCCAAGATCTATGGCCATAAGATAATTTTTATTGTTACTGTCTTTTCCCAGAATCTTCACCACTACTAATCAATGATAATACTTATTTTATAATAATACTTCCTATGCAGTGTGACGTTTTTTATCAATCCAATATATTCTATAAATCAGATTAATAATACGTGAGAGTCAAACTATAGGCTATATCTTTTTACTATCTCCTCCGGATCTTTTCCCCTGTTTACAACTTCGTTTAATGCCTTCACAAGTTTTATGGGATCACCGGCCATAAATATATTTCTTCCAAATATAATACCCCTTGCCCCCTGGTCCACTGAGGCTTTTGCCTTTTTAAGTACATCTAGGTCAGTATTTAGTTTTTCTGCTCCAATTGTAAGTACAGGTACTGGTGTGTTCTCTACCACTTCATGGAACCTATCCCCTGTATAGAAAGTCTTTACCATATCAGCTCCAAGCTCAGCCATTATCCTTGATACCCTCTTTACTTTGGCATGTACTTCGTCTTCTGTCTTGTCTTTATGCTCCACTACATATGCTTCGCCAATTAGAGGGATACCCAGGGCTTCCTTCTGACGCACTACTTCAGAAAAGATAGATACATTTTCTGTCTCTCTTAGCTCGTCACCTTCTTCTAAGAATAGTGAACATATTACAGCTTCAGCTCCTGCTTCTACTGCTTCTTCTACAGTGGTAGCAATTGTGGTATTACCTTCCCTGTAATCCAGAGGATAATAAAATGATGATGACCAGTTTATCCTTACTATCGGCGTAGGAGGGTTCTTGCTTTTAGCAAAAAGGTCCCAATTACGCTTCAGCATAAACCTGGGTAGCAAGAGGGCATCTGTTGTAAGACAGTTCTTTATAGCTGGTCTTGCATCCTCTATGCCCGGCTGGTCTCCATATTCCATGACATGGTCAAGAGCTGATATCACCAGATTCTTCTTGTTTTTAAATATTTTTGCAAGTCGCAGGTCGATTCCGGACATATTTACTCCATTTCCTATTTTATAAAATATTTATCCCCCGAAAGTAGTTAAAAACTTTAAGTCAGGGGATAAATTCTTTTTTATATTATCTTATTAATAACCAGCTTTTGCCAGTCTTAATATATATTTGCTAGGTCCTCTCAAACTTCCTGTGGAAGTTTAAGAAAGAAGTAAGGATTATCAGTACAAAAAGAATCGATATATTTATATACAGGACACTGTTTTTGGAGTAATACTCAGACATATAACCGGAAAGATACTGGAATATCATGATACCCAGGTTTGCAAAAGCAACCGTAAGGCCTGATGCAGAATTTGTATATTTTGGGAACAATCCAACTCCGATAGAAAATGTTATTGTAAAATTTCCTGCAATCGAGACCCCGAATAAAAATATAAGGATGACCTTTGCTATAAGGTTTCCTGTAAAGAGAACTCCTGTTAAAAGAAGAAAGGAGATTATAAAGCTAAACAGCAGAAGCCTCTTTTTCTTAAAATGCTTTATAAGTTTATTACGCAGGAGCATCCCTATAAATATTGCTACCCCAAACATGGAAAGAAAGAGCGAGCTGGTGCTGATATCAATATTTATATTCTGAAAATATGATGTAAACCATACAAAAAATGTATTCATTACAGAGGTGTAGAAAAATATTATTATCCCACACATGATAAAAGCCGGGTTGGTTATTATTTTCTTATTTGCAGAAAAAAGTTTCCTAAAAGATGTCTCTACACGCGTAATCCTCGGGATCTTCATCCTCCATAGTACTATTACCAGGGCTATAAGGGGCACCAGGTTAAAAATATAATAATATCTCCAATCAATCCTTATAAACAGAAATAAGCTCACGATAAGAGGCGAGAATATAAGAGCCGAGGTATGGCCAAAGTTTATTTTCAACAGGCTGGACACCTTATTCTTTGGATAAAGCGTTCCCACTATTGAAAGGTTTCCAATAATAAGCATCCCAAGTCCAAGCTCCATCAAAAAATAGGCTATTATGAAAATAGAAAATGTGTGTGAAAAATACAGTAGCAGCGAACCTGTAAAATTAATACCCAGACCGATAAATAATACTTTCTTCAGTCCTATTATCTCTATCAGGTTTCCTGTAGTAAGAGAGACAAAGAATAATGCGAATATACTAATTGCAATAGCAGACCCGATATAATCAAGACCGACACCAAGCTCTCCCGAAATGATCGGGATCAGAGGAGCGATAATATTTCTGGCAGCAGCAAGTATGAGTACCTGAAAGAATGCATATACCAGTATTTTATTGTTTCTTAAGCTTGTCCTGAACATTTTTTTCCTTTTCTAAAATAAAATAGGGTTACTTACCACTATCAGTTTATTAGAAATTCTATTACGCACTTACCATATATGGTAATAATATAAAAGAATTAATAATAAAAGATAATCCAGAATAGAATAATTATAAATATGGAGGTCCTAAAAATTGGGGCCCGAAATATTATATAAAATCATAGTACCCTGTTAGTGAGCAACTCATTTAAGGATACCAATAGAATAACTATATCTAAGAAGCTTAAGCAATCACATTGACAGTTTTTACAGTTCTGCTCTTCTGGATAAATTCTACCCTGCCGTCAACTTTTGCAAATAGAGTATGGTCCCTTCCCATTCCAACATTCACTCCTGGATGGAACTTGGTCCCTCTTTGCCTAATGATTATGTTTCCAGCTATTACCACCTGGCCGCCGGATTTTTTAAGTCCCAGGTATTTAGGATTGCTATCCCGTCCGTTCCTGGTACTTCCTACACCTTTTTTACTTGACATGGTTTACTCCTATTTTCCGGTCTTAATCTTATCAAGATGGAGTACAGTCAAAAGCTGCCTGTGTCCAACTTTCCTATTATATCTCTTTTTTGCTTTATGTTTGAAAGCAATTACTTTGTCGCCTTTTATCTGTTCTTTTATAGTTGCTTCTACTTTGGCATTCTTGACACCCGGTGTACCGATCGAGACTTTGCCTTCATTACTCAAGAGGTTGATCTCCTCAATTGTCACCTTATCGCCTTCCTTGCCCTCTATTCTGCCAATTACAATGTCTTTATTTTCTTCAACTTTATACTGTTTTCCACCAGTTGTTATAATCGCGTAAATAATAGCCTCCTAATATAAACTCAAGTAAACTTGAGAATAAGTTTTTAAAAATCACAAAGAGAAATATTAGCACATTTTTTAGATAACTGTCAATCAGTATTTAAGTAATAATCTCAGCTACGGCACTTGTTTTGGATACTGACTTTATCCTGATCTTGACTCTTTCTCCAAGATGCTTGCCACCACCTATGATCTGGACAATATAACCATCCAGTCTTGATATTGCATCATTTCTATTATGATGATACTGCTCCTCTATTATCAGGTCTATCAGGTCACCTACCCTGCAGGGTCTTGCTGCTTCCTTTATCTGTCCTACGGAACCTTCAGCTATTAAAAGGAATGTATCAAGAGGTAGTTTTGGATCACTCTGTATTGCAATATATCTTTTAGTAGTGCTTTCAAGATGTTTTAGATTCTTGCCATCCTGGCCTATTACGAGAGCAGCAATATCAGAATTCAGTTTAAAAAGAAATCCTTTATTATTACTCTCCCTTGCAAGTTTTCTTACCTTTCTTTCTATCTCGAGCCTTATAGTCTCTTCGGATTTTACAAAACCTCTTCCCTCGCAGCATGGACATACCTTACACATGGTCCCAAGTATCCCGTCAGACACATTTTTCCTGGTCATCTCCATAAGCCCCAGTTTTGAAAATTTGAGTATCTCGGACTTTGTCTTATCATTCTCCAGGCACTGCTGGAATCTCTTGGCAACTTTACTGCGGTCCCTCTCTCCTGTCATATCAATAAAGTCGATCACGATTATGCCGCCTATATCCCTTAGCCGGAGCTGATTTGCTATGGACTGAGCTGCTTCAAGATTGGTTCGCAGTATGGCCTGGCCAGAATTTTTGCCCGAAGTATATTTGCCTGTATTAACATCAATAGTCGTCATGGCCTCACCGTGGTCTATAACAATAAAACCTCCGGATTTTAACCATACTTTTCTCTCAAGCGCACTTTCTATTGACTCATTGATATTGAATTCTTCAAAAAGGCTTTCCTGCCCGTGATGCACTATTATATTGGAAAACTTTACTCCCACTGAATTAAAATATTTGCCTATATCCCTTTTTGTGACTTTCTTATCAACATATATTGCATCAAAATCTTCATCGAATATATCCCTCAGCAGTTTTTTAACCATAGTTTGTTCCTGGGACACAAGGGCAGGCTTTTTCCTTTTTGCACTGTTCTTGCTTATCTGGCTTAGCTTCCTTATAAGTATTTTCAAATCCTTTGTAAGCATATCCTTATTTATTCCCTGTGCAGCGGTCCTTACGATCAAGCCGAAATCTTTTGGTTTGATCTCCTCGGCTATTTTCCTGAGTCTTTCCCTCTCCTCCTCATCCAGTTTTTTGGAAACACCTACTCCATCATTAAATGGTGCCAGCACCAGATAGCGTCCTGGAATAGATATAAAGGTAGTAAGTCTTGCACCTTTAGTCTTCATGGGGTCCTTAGTCACCTGTGCCAGTATCATTTGATTGGCCTTGAGGACATACTGTATCTTTTTTGGAACATCCTTACCCCCCTCAAGTTCACTTTCATCAAAACCAACTTCATTTACATAGAGGAAGGCATTTTTATCCTCCCCTATGTCGACAAAAGCTGCATCCAGGCTGGGAAGTACATTCTTTACTTTACCCATATAAATATTTCCTACTATTGATTTCTTGTTTTTCCGGTCAAAATAGAGCTGGACCACACGCCTGGACTCCAGTATGGCGACCCTGGTCTCATCCCGGTCGGAACTTATTAACATTTCTTTCTTCAATTTCTCAAATTCTCCTCTACTAAAAAATTAAAATTCTTATATAAAATTTTTTTTATAAACTAAATTTACCTAAAGACCCGGCCCGGTCAATAAATAATCATAATGGCCAGGTATCTTTATAATATAAATAATATGATCACTCCAATATTTCAAACGGGGTAATCAATCTTTCCCCGTCAAATATATATAATTCTTCTTTAATTATCTTTATATTTTCCATACATTGCTCTTTACAAACTTCATCCAGCAGAATCCTAAACTCACCAAATTTAAAGACTTTTGATCCTGCACCTTCTAGAATTTTAGCATATCCGAATAAATTTATAACTACCTGATCGTTATTACCAGCATTTTTAATCTCCTCAAATTTGTATATCCCCCCGAATGACGGTCCGTTTTCATCCGATAATAAGCCACGTAAATTATTTAAAATATCCTTTCCCTTCTCTGTTTTACCTGGACCAATAGATATGGAATATTTAATAATATCAGTCTGGCTCATAATGCTCTTGGCTGCAGATAACACCCTAACAGCTTTTTCAATTTTTAATCTATCATATAATGCATCATTTAATCTTATTAAGAAATCCCCGGGTTCAAGGTCGTCTGCAAGTATGAGATCTCCATATTCAGCATGACTTTCAATTCCTAGGGATGTCGGTGGACCAAAACTCATCTTTGGTTTTGGATTAAAGCCTTCTGAATATTTTATCTTTATTTCTGCCCTTCTTATTGCTCTTGACATCATGGAGATAATATCAAGATGGGAAAAATATTTATAAAGTCCGGTCTTTGAAAACTTAAACCTTATTTTATTGGGCAGTTCACCCTGCCCTGTTTTTTGACTACTATTATTATCTTTATTCATTTATAAGCTTGACCGCCTTATCATGCTGGGAGATCAGAAAATCTCTGCTTATCCCCATATCAATATTATCCCACGGGAGGATATCTTCCTGTGAATACTCCCTGCTGGTATAGAATTCTTGCGCCAGGTCCTGGCTTTTAAAAGCTTCCTGCCAGGCACATATATCAAATAAATCTGTCCAATTATCAAATTTCGCTCCCCTGCGCCAGGCATCTTCCACTACTTTGCACATCCTCGTATCTCCTCTTGAAAGTGCACACTCGAGCTCACTTTTTTCCGGCTGGCTCCAGGTGACATTTATTGACCTTTTTGGAATATTATCAAGGATCATCTTAAATTTTTCTTCCATTATCTCTACCCGGTCCTGTGCTGCCCACTGAAAAGGTGTAAAAGGTTTGGGGTTAAAAACATTTATGCTTACATTTATATTTAATCTTCTTCGTTTGTGGGGCGGCATACTTGCCCTGGCAGTATCTGTGATCCTTCCTGTCAGATGCGCTATTGCCATTACATCCTCCTGGTTTTCACCTGGAAAACCGATCATAAAATACAGCTTCACCTTTTCCCAACCCCTGCCAAAGGCCATACTGATGCAATCCATTATCTCCTCTTCAGTGATATTCTTATTTATGATATCACGCATCCTCTGGCTTCCGGCCTCAGGGGCAAAAGTCAACCCGGTCTTCCGCCCTCCCTGCATAAGGGAGGCAAGAGAGAGATTGAAACTGTCAATCCTGAGTGAGGGAAGTGATATGGAAAGCCTCCCATCACCTGATTTTTCTACCACACCTTTTACAAGATCATTAAGTTCCCCGTAGTCAGCTGATGATAATGACAGGAAAGATACCTCATCATAGCCGGTATTTGAGAGTCCTTCGCTGCACTGATCCACAAGGGTCCCGGCCTTTCTCTTCCTGACAGGCCTATAAATAAATCCAGCCTGGCAGAATCTGCATCCCCTGGCACATCCCCTCATTATCTCTACTGCAAAGCGGTCATGTACCGGTTTTATATTGGGGACTATGGGCCTCTTTATTATTTCAAAGCTATCAAGGTCGGCAAGGACAGCTTTCTTTACTTTGAGCGGAGGGTCTATCTTTTCAATCCTCCCGTCACCAAAATAATAGAATTTGTAAAATGATGGTATATAAACACCATTAATGGAAGATATTTCCTTCAGAAACCATTCTTTTTCCCTGTTTTTTGCTTTATAATCTCCGACCCTTTCAAGTACAGGAATTATGACTTCCTCACCGTCCCCGATGACTGCAAAATCCAGAAATTCAGATACCGGCTGCGGATTGACCGTAGCCGGACCTCCTGCACATATAAGAGGGTGTTTCGGCCCTCTTTTTTTTGAATATAATGGGATCTTGCCGAGATCAAGCATATTAAGCATATTTGTATAAAGAAGTTCATGTTGAAGACTAAAACCCACAATATCAAAAGATTCAAGGAATATCCGGTTCTCCAGTGAAAAAAGCCCTGTACCGGTCTCCCTTAAGCGCTCTTCAAAATCGGTCCATGGCGAGAATATCCTTTCAGCAGAAAACCTGGAGTGCTTGTTTATTATATCGTATAGTATCTGTAAACCGATATTTGGAAAACCTATTTCATATATGTCAGGAAATGCAAGCGCTGTAAATACATTTCCCGGGATATCTTCAAGTCTCACGTGATCTTTGCTTGATGTCCCTATCTCATGGTCGACATACCTGCCCGGTTTCTGTATATCCTTTAATATTTTTTCAAGTTTTATATATTCAAGTGTTTGTATTTTTTTCATCAATATTTTCCCCTCACAGGGGACTTCCTAATCTGAAAATTCATCATATGCTATCTCGTGATCCTTTCTTGTCTCTTTGTATATATAGATATTTGATACCAGGGCTATACCGAAAAAAGTAGAGACAAGACTTGATCCGCCCGAACTCAGGAAAGGAAGCGGTATGCCAATAATGGGCATTATTCCTGTTGTCATACCAATATTGATTATAACCTGTGAAAGTATCATAAAGCCAATACCAGCAGCTACCAGGAGACCGAAACTATTATTTGAGCTATAAGCTATCCTGAAACATTTCCATACGATAAAGCCCAGTATTGCAATAACTAAAAAAGCTCCTATAAAACCCAGTTCTTCCCCTATTACTGAAAATATGAAATCAGTATGATGTTCGGGCACATAGCTCAAGTTTGTCTGTTTACCCAGGAAAAGACCTTTTCCCACCAGTCCTCCGGAACCTATTGCCAGCTTAGACTGGTATAGATTATAACCTGCACCTTCAGTTGAGACATCCGGCCTTAAAAAGACAAGGATGCGGTCAAGTTGATACTGCTTTATTATCCCTATCTTGAGGGCTCCGAAAAAACCTCCCACAGTAGCAGCTATTATTCCCAGCACATAAAAGAAGTTTGCCCCGGATACAAAAGCATTCCGATAAATATAATAAAGAAAATAAGGGCCGTACCAAAATCAGGTTCAAGCAATACAAGAATTATGAATATAAATGCAGTAATGGTAGAGAGGATCACTTTGCTTACAGATATATGATTGACCTTCTCTATCTTTTTCTTTGAAAGTATTGCTGAAAGAGTAATAACCATAAATACTTTTGCGAATTCCGAAGGCTGAACAGGAAAAAGCCCAAGGTCGATCCAGCTCATAGAGCCATTGACCTCATATCCGAATACAAGGACAGCGATGAGGACTATTATTCCTGCTCCTGCAGATATCCACCAATAATCTCTGATCCTCCTGTAATTTACAAACTGCAGCCCCGCAAATATGAAGACCCCTGCTCCAAGGAAGATAGATTGCCTCTTAAGATAATATTGTGGATCACTTACACCTCCGGGCATGGAACTCCTTGTCGCACTATATATTATGATCACGCCGAATAAAGATATAATAAGGACTGCAAGAAAGAACATGATATCAAATTTGATCCTTCTTCTCCTCCTGTCAATATTTATATCCTCAATAAATGGATCATATTTTTTAGTGTCATTTGTATACATCTACATTCCCGTCAATTATATTTTTAACCATGGTCAAGACCAAATAAATACCTGTATATCTTTTCTGCAATGGGTGAAGCATTACTTCCTCCCCCACCTGCCTCTTCAAGCATAACCACGATGACATATTCCGGATTTCCAATAGGCCCATAGCTTGTAAACCATGCATAATCCTGTTTGCCTGCTACCTCTGCGGTTCCTGTCGTTCCAGCTATTGGTATTTCATTCAGTGGAAAATTCCTGAAAGTATAAGCCGCCGTACCACCGGGATTTGTGACCATTTCAAATCCATCTTCGATTATTTCCAGATAATGTTCATTAAGGTCGATCTCCTTCCAGTTTACCATTGTACTCTCCGGGAAAATCTCTCCCCCGGTATCCCTGATCTCTTTTACCAGGTGAGGCTCGTACTGTATTCCCCTGTTAACCGCTAGAGAATAAGCCATTGCCATTTGAAGAGGTGTTACCAGCATATCACCCTGACCGATGGCCATATTAACTGTATCTCCGGGAAACCAGACAGTGTATTCAATCTTGTCTTCAAAATATTCTTTTTTCCACTCCCTGTCCGGTACCCTTCCCTCATCCTCAAAAGGAAGGTCTATGCCGGTGCTCGCTCCAAATCCAAAATCCCTGGCATATTTCTGCAGGAGCTCTCCTTCATTTTTCAATTTTACGAGCAGCCCATAACCGACCTCATAAAAATAGATATCACAGGAATTCATGATCGCTCCCCTCATATCGAGGCTTCCATGCCCGGTTTTTTTCCAGCCTAATTTTGGATAGTCCGGTCCCAGACCATACCAGATTCCCAAACATGTTACTTTGCTGTATTCACTTACGATATTTTCCTGGAGTCCTGCATAAGCAGTGATCAATTTAAAAACAGATCCAGGTGCATAAGACATGACTGCACGGTTATTGAGAGGATAATCGTTTTCGGAATCATTTAGATATGCCCAGTCCTCAGAAGAGATGCCACCAGAAAAAATACCAGGATCAAAAGTCGGAAAGGATGCCATAGAAAGTATTTCTCCATTTTTTGCATTCAGGACGACTACCGCTCCACCAGGAACATTATAGTGCTCCTCAGAATCCTTAAGGGTCTTCTCTCTTACTTCTGTGATACCACTATGGAGTGCTTCTTCTGTAACTTTCTGGAGATCTATATCAATAGTGAGATAAAGGTCATTTCCTCTTTCAGCCGGTATTTCATTCCTGATACTGACGGGTCTTCCCAGGGGATCGACCTCATAAACAATACTTCCCTTTTTACCCATTAGTATATTCTCATAATACTCTTCAAGACCGGTAAGCCCTATCTGGTCCCCTCCCGCATATTTATCCCCATATTCTTCCTGGGCCAGTTTCTCTTCATCGATCTCACCGGTATACCCAAGGACATGTGAGGCAAGTACCCCATATTTGTATTCCCTTAAATACACATCCACTACTTCTACCCCGGGGAGGCTGTCTTTATTTTCCTTAAGTGCGATTATCACAGGTTTTTCTATCCCTGCTTTTAAAAACACTCTTTCCAGGTAAGAGATATCAGCATTTTCAAGTTTTTCGGTGATCTCAGCTGTATCCATATCAAGATATTCCCCAAGAAGTTCGATCGCCTTGTTATCTGAAAGCAGGATATGCGGTTCTACCGCGACAGCCGCAATAGGTATGCTCCTGACAAGCAGTTTACCGTTCCTGTCATAAATATTTCCCCTTGGCGCCGCTAAAGATTGCTCCCTCGCAATACTTTCAGATGCCATTTTTGCATACAGTTCACCACTTATTACCTGCAGAAAATACAACCTGAACACTAATGCCACAAAAAAAATAAATATGACATATATTATTATTCTAAGCCTTATTCTTATACTTGAATTCAAATTCTTCCAATCCCCTGTTTATCCCTATCTTTACTGCCGGGTAGAATATTATCATAAGGAGTATGTTAAAAACCGGGAAAATCAATAAGTCCAGACCCATACCCGGCAGGTCTATCTGATAGTTGAATAGAAATCTTATTAGATTTGTTATGACGAGATTTGCCTCTGTGACAATAAAAACCAGGAATATCTGTGAGATGAGCCTGCTCCTGAACCCGGCCTCGACAAGTTTCCATACAATAAAGGCACCGATTGCATATACTAGCGCAGATAATCCTACAAGATCACCAACCATCAGGTCCAGGACCAGTCCGGCAATAAAACCAAATATAATGCCATAAAATGGACCGTCCAGGAGTGTTATGGCTATAATAGCTATAAGTACAAGATCAAAACTTATAAAGTACATCTTCAGATGTTCAAAAAAAGCTATCTGGACCATCAGTGCTATTATAAGTAATGCGAAATGAAGTATTTTATTGAATATTTTCATAAAAATATATCTTTTCAGACTCTATAAATAATGCCGGGGATTACCGGAAATCTTATCATTACTTTACCACCATCAAATATTCCAAATCCCTAAAATCTTCAAAAGGCTCTACTACTATCCTCAGATATGGATTGCCCGGGATATGGGAGACCTCCTGTACCCGCCCAATTAAAATATCGGGTGCCAGGTACTGGCCGTATTCAGATGTTACAATAATATCGCCTTTATAGACTTCCTCATCTGTTGACATATATTGAAGGTATATGGTCCCATCCTGGCTTCCTTCTATAAGACCCAGCTTCCTGGATGAAAGAATCCTTGCTCCAAGACTACTCTGGGGATCACTTAAAAGCCTGACGCTTGAGCTCTTATTGCCGGCTGATATTACTATACCGCATAATCCATTTGTGCCCACAACTCCCATCCCTTCCAGCACACCATCAATTGTACCTGCATTTATTATGATCTCAGACTGCCATCTATTAGCATAAAAACCTATTACTTTTACGGCTACGGTCTCATTGTCTTCTCTTATATCGAGATCCAATAGTTTTCTCAGGGCATTATTTTCTATTTTTATGCTTGTACTCTCCGTATAACCGGCCAGAAGGCTCGCATTTTCTTCTTCCAGGTCAAGGTATTTTTGTCTTAGTCCTACATACTCACCTATAGAGGAAAAAAATCCGGTAATAGGGCTGAAGAAGGAAGATATCTTTCCCTGTACAGGTTCAAAAATATCAAGTGTCCTTGTTTTTATCCTTTCTGTGACACCGGAACCTCTAAAACTTATAGTGATTATGACCAGGCAAAGAAAAACAAGGATGATAAGAACGATGATATTTCTGAATCTTCTATTATTTACCACAATATATAAAAATATTTTAAAATTTATCTCTAATGGCGGGTCCCCTGTTTACTGAGCTGAGAAACGTAAATATTTTTTTAGGGTTGCAAAATCTTCTACACATTTTCCGGCTCCTATGGCAACTACTGCAAGCGGATCCTCCGCCATATAGACCGGACAATGTGTCTCGCGGCTTATTCTTTCTGAAAGCCCTTTAAGCAATGAACCTCCACCTGCAAGGACTATACCCCTTTTCATGATGTCAGAAGAAAGTTCAGGCGGTGTACCGTCAAGAACCTCGACTATTGCATTGACAATGTCCTCGACCGGTTTTTCAAGAGCCTTCCTTATCTGCTGGCTTGTGATTATTATAGTTTTAGGAAGTCCTGTGACCAGGTCCCTTCCGTTTATTTCCATCTTCTCTTCATTCTCAAGCGGGAATGCCGACCCTATTTCCATTTTTACATTCTCTGCCGTTCCTTCACCTACCAGCAGATTATGGTCCTTCTTGAGATAATAGATGATCGCTTCATCCATCTCATCACCACCTATACGGAGTGATTGGCTGACTACTATACCTCCCAGGGATATTACAGCAACTTCTGAGGTACCGCCCCCGATATCTATGATCATACTTCCTGTCGGTTCGTCGATTGGAAGATTTGCACCTATTGCTGCTGCGAGAGGCTCCTCTATAATATATGCTGCGCGGGCTCCTGCCTGCTCTGTGGCTTCAATAACTGCTTTTTTCTCAACAGGAGTGATACCCGATGGAACACAGATCACGATACGGGGTCTTGCAAAAGCAATATTCTTATGGACCATCTGGATAAAATACCTGAGCATTTTTTCAGTTGTCTCAAAATCTGCAATAACGCCATCCTTAAGCGGTCTTATTGCTACAATATTACTGGGTGTACGTCCGACCATCCTTTTAGCTTCCCTACCCACAGCCAGTATCTTTTTCTTGCTCTTATCTATAGCTACAATTGAAGGTTCCTCCAGGACAATACCCTTGCTCTTTACATATACCAGGGTATTTGCGGTACCAAGGTCGATACCCATATCCCTGCCGATCACATTCAAAAAAAAGTCGAACATCTGCTACTCCTTAGACATCTACAATATTTTATAATTAAATTTTTCCAGTAGCCCTATATACTCATAAACCGGTACACCGGCTACATTATAAAAACACCCATTTATTTTCTCTACCAATAAAAGGCCGGGACCATTTATATTATATGCTCCTGCCTTATCCAGTACATCATTCTGCGAGATATAATTTTTAATCTCACTTTCAGATAAATCCCTAAAATCTACTTGTGTGGTACTGCTGCTGTATTCATATTTTCCTGTACAGCTGTCCAGGACGCATACTCCGCTTATTACCCTGTGTGCCCTGCCGGAAAGTAGACTTATGTATTCATACCCCTCTCCTGGACCGGAAGGCTTTCCAAGTATCCTGTCCTTTATTGATACTATTGTATCAAAACTTGAGATTAAAAACCTGAGGTCCTCTCCCCCGGGAATAACCCCAAGTTTTTTTAAACCCTGTCCTCCAAAAACATTCCTGGCTTTGGAAACACTATTGTTATGCACGATATCATAAGGGTCTCCGCTGATCTCTTCTTCACATTCTACCGGTCTTATGATCTCAAAATCCAGTCCCATTGCTTCAAATATCTGCTTTCTCCTGGGAGAAGCAGAAGCAAGTATGATTTTAGTCCTAAGACCTTCTTCTTGTTCCAACATCTGAAAGTAAAAATGCAATCAGCAATCCTATTATGGCACCAAGTGTGATATTTATATGTATCCCAAAACTGATATCGATAAGATAAAGGTTAAGGCTCAATGAATCGGTACCTACTTTTAAACCCTTATCCATTATTGGAATAGTATCAGCAAGGACATGGCCCAGGATCGCCCCCAGCACTCCTCCAAAAAAGGTTATTAAAAATACTATTTTTCCTCTTCTTTTTGCCATAAATCAAAACCCGTCTTTATATAAAAAATATCTTAATAATAAAAATATGATCCCGGCTTATTTACTGGCCCTGGTCCCCAAAAAACAATCCGATCTCTCTTTTTGCACTTTCAGCAGAATCAGAGCCGTGTATTACATTTATTGTAACATCTTTTCCGAAATCACCCCTGATCGTTCCCTTTGGCGCTTCCCTGGAATCAGTTGGTCCCATCAGGTTCCGCGCCCTGCTTATTGTATCCTCACCACTTATCACCATTATGATAACCGGGCCGGAAGTTATGTATTTAAGAAGCGGCCCGAAAAAATCTTTTTTTACATGATCTTTGTAATGGGCCGATGCAAGTTCTTCATCAATTTTTGTCAACTTCATGTTCTCAATAGTAAAACCGGCCTCTTCAAACTTCGAGATTATTCTACCCGCTACTCTTTTTTGCAGTCCATCGGGTTTGATTATTATCAAGCTTTTCTCGATACCCGCACTGTTTACAACAAGTCCGCAGCCCCCACTGCATTTTTCACATCCACTCAATGCTCCCTACTTTCTTTCTTATCAAATAAAATAATACCTGCGATCATTACTGGGTTGTCTTACAATATGGACAGACCTTCCAGTTGAACTCTAAAGGCTTTTTACAGGAAATACATGTATTTTTTAATTTTTTACGGCAGTATGGACATATCAGGAAATCAGGTTTGACCTCACTGCTGCATGAAGGACAGCTTGAAAGGTCTGAATCCAATAGCAGCTGTATCCTTTTTATCTCAAGATCTCTCTCAAGCACATCTTCTATATATTCCGGCGGCCTGAGTATCAAATAGATTATAAGGCCAAGGAAGTTTATTGCCAGCACGACAAGTGCCCAGAAAATTGCTGCTATAAGAGATGTATTCCTGAGCTTTGCATCCCTGAATGTCCAGTATACAAATGCCAGCCATATGACTATCAGTATAAATATTGATCCATATATAAGATTTCTCCATACAGGTAATCTGAAAAAATTTAATACACTATCTACGTATCCAAAAAGATCCATCTATCCTCCAGTTAAAAGTAATATTTTTATAAAAATAAAATCATTTTACAATTTTCCATATTCCCGGTTCTACCGCCAACCAAAAAATAACACGGATAATGTCAAATGATCTTATCCAGACCTGCCAGATTGGTCGGTGAACCAGTAATGCATATAATATCATTTGTACCAGAAATTTTTAATGCATAATTCAAAGAATTTTCCATATTGTCCATAGCGTAGACTTCTGACGGCATCTTAATATCACTTAAGCTTTTTTCCATTATTTCCGCCGTCGCCTGCTGAAGCATGGATACGGAAAGACTCCTACCGGTATGGCTTGAAGTGAGTATCAACCTGTCAGAGACTCCCAGGACTTTTGTGATCATGGTCCCGTAATCTTTATCAGCAAGCACTGCAAATATTATTGTCTTTTTCTTTGATTTAAAATATTTTTCCATTACCCTGGAAAACTTATCTAAGCCTTCAGGATTATGAGAGACATCAGAAAACACAAGCGGATCTTTTTTTATCATCTCCAGCCTTCCCTTTATACATACACCGGCCAGGCTGTTATTTACAGGTCCCTCATCAAGCCTTTTACCTATTGTATCCATATAAAGCTCTGCAAGCGCCACGGCAAGTGAAAGATTAAGCGGCTGGTAATCACCAATAAGGGGGATCTCAATACCCATATACTTACTATAGATGCCTTCTATTCCTATTTTCCAGCCAGACAGGCCTTTATCCTCCCTGGAGATTATGCTGAAATCCCTGCCATAGAGATAAAGACCGGCTTTAACACTTGAAGCTTTTTTTCCAATAATATCAAGTACTTCAGGATCATCAGTAATAGTCACTGCATTTGCTCCCTTTTTTATGACTTCAACCTTTTCAGCTGCTATCTCTGAAATTGTACTTCCGAGGATCTGTGTGTGCTCAAGACTTATCCCTGTGAGCCCCATGACTTTTGCATCAGCAGCATTAGTAGCATCCCACCTGCCTCCCATTCCTGCTTCCAGTACCATCACTTCAGTATCACTATTTACAGCAGCAATAAATGCCATTGTAGTTATTATCTCGAATTGAGTAATGGGGCCTCCCAGATCAAGGTTATTGACTTCCTTGATATACGGATATACCTCATTAAAAGTATCTGCAAATCTTTCCTCAGTCACATCGGACCCATCTATCCATATCCTTTCTGTATAACTGTTTAAATGGGGGGATATATGATAGGCACACTTAAGGCCCTGTCCTTTAAGTATCTCTGCAAGCATCACAGTCGTAGAAGTCTTTCCATTGGTTCCGACAATATGGATGAAATCTGTATTTTTCTGGGGATCGCCCATAATTTGAAGGATCTTATTGATCCTGACAAGAGATGGTTTTATGCCGAATATGAGAGCATCATCAAGATATTTACTGACCTGGGAAAAATTCAAAAAATACCTCTTAAATATCTACTTTTTAATATTTTTCATCTTATCAAGCTGCTCGGTCAGCACTGCATTTATCTGTCCTGCCTGCTTCAATTTATTTTTTTCCTTGATGATTATTTCTTCCGGAGCTTTCTCCATGAATTGGGGGTTTTCAAGTTTTTTCCTGCTGCCTGCAACCCCGGCCTCTATCTTAACCATCTCATCTGAGATTCTTTTTATTTCAAGGTCTATATCTACAGCATCGAGTATATATATGTATATATCGGTACTCCCTATAGTAGTCTTAATATATCCTTTCCTTTCCCCGGCATCCCTGAGCTCTATCTTGTCCACCCTTGCAAGACTTTGGATATATTTGGTATTACCTGATACCGACTTACTTATATCATCTTCTTTTATGTCCAGGCATATACTCACTTTGCTCCCGGGGTTTATCTTAAGCTCGGACCTTATCTTCCTGACTTCACTTATGATATCAAAAACCGGTGAAATGGTATTTTCAGCTTCTTTATCGATATATGTTTTATCAGCTACCGGATATTCTTCTACCATTATGCTTTTACCCTTATGCGGGATAGCCTGCCATATCCTCTCGGTTATGTGGGGCATAAAAGGATGCATCGTCTTTAAGTATTTCTCAAGCACAAACCACAAAACGAACTGGCATACTTTCTTATCCCTGTCATCTGAGGAGTTGTAAAGTCTCACTTTTGAAGATTCAAGATACCAATCGCAGAACTCGCTCCAGAAAAAATTATAAAGGGATCTGGATGCAGTGGAGAAATTAAATTTTAAGAGGTTTTTTTCCACATCTAATATAGTTGAGTTCAGGCGTGAAATGATCCACTTGTCCCAAAGATCAAGATCCATTTCGCTGATATTATTAACCTCAAGATCAATATCTCCGTATCGGGTTCCTGTACTGTCCTGTCCATTTTCTTCAATAGCAGAGATCACAAACCTGGATGCATTCCATATTTTATTAGCAAAATTCCTTGTCCCCTCGATCTTTTCATCGCCCAGCAGAAGGTTTTTCCCCGGTGTAGTAAGGGAAGTCAATGTAAATCTTAATACATCAGCACCATTTTTATCAATTATTACCATGGGATCAACAACATTGCCCTTTGATTTACTCATCTTCTTCCCGGTAGAATCATTTACAAGAGGATTAATAAATACCTGTTTAAAAGGTACATCATCCATAAAGTGAAGTGCCATCACTATCATCCTGGCTACCCAGAAAAATATGATATCATGAGCAGTAATAAGTACATCTGTCGGAAAAAAATGTTCAAGATCCTTTGTCTTTTCAGGCCAGCCCAGAGTTGCAAAAGGCCACAAGCATGAGCTAAACCACGTATCCAGCACATCTTCGTCCTGTGAAAGGTCGGCACCCCCGCATTTACTGCACTTTTCAGGTTTACCGGAAATCACTATCATCTCACCGCATCCTCCGCAGTACCATACAGGTATTCTGTGGCCCCACCATAACTGCCTTGAAATACACCAATCCCTGATATTCTCCATCCATTCAAAATATATATTTTCCCATTTACCGGGAACTATTTTTACCCTACCTTCGCGCACTGCCTCAATTGCAGGAGCAGCAAGTTTTTTCATTGCTACAAACCACTGCATGGAAACCCTCGGCTCCACAATAGTATCGCATCTGGAACATATTCCGGTAGACGAGGTGTGCTCTTTCTTATTCAGGTAATATCCGCCTGACTTCAGGTCCGCCAGCACTTTCTTCCTTGCCTCATAACGGTCCATACCTGCATACCGGCCGGCATTGGAACTTAAGACTGCATCCTCATCCATTATATTTATCTCTTCAAGGCCATGTCTCCTGCCTATCTCAAAATCATTTGGATCATGCGCAGGAGTGACTTTTACCGCTCCGCTTCCAAAATCCATATCAACATAATCATCTTCAACTATTGGAATAATCCTCTCCATCAGGGGAAGAAAGATCAAACGCCCTTTTAGCTTTTTGTATCTGCTGTCATCCGGATTTACTGCAACTGCAGTATCGCCAAGCATTGTCTCCGGCCTTGTTGTGGATACTATTATATATTCTTCACTACTGGGCTTTCCGTTTGCAGGGTCTATAAGGGGATACTTTATATCCCACAGATTTCCTTTCTTATCTTGATGTTCCACTTCAATATCAGAAATGGCGGTACGGCACCTTGGACACCAGTTAGTCATATAATTTCCACGGTATATGAGCCCTTCATTATAAAGGGATATAAATTCAGTTGTAACGGAATTAACATAGTCATCATCAAAAGTAAATCTCTGGCGGTCCCAGTCACAGGAACATCCGAGGGCTTTCAGCTGGGATATTATCCTGCTTCCATATTCATCTTTCCATTTCCATACTTCCTCGACAAACTTCTCCCTGCCAAGACTATGCCTGTCAGTACCCTTCTCGGCAAGGGATTTCTCCACTACATTTTGAGTTGCAATACCGGCATGATCGGTGCCGGGGATCCAGGCAGTATTAAAACCTTTCATCCTCCTGTACCTGATGACAACATCCTGAAGTGTATTATTAAGGGCATGCCCCACATGCAGGTAACCGGTCACATTGGGAGGAGGGATGACCATGCTAAAAGGAGTCTTTGACTGATCCGGTTCTGCATGAAAATAATTATTTTTCTGCCAGAAACCATAAATTTCATTTTCAAAGCTTAATGGATCGTATTTGCCTTCGATTTTATCAACCATGTCAAGCAGACTTCTCTTCACCTTTTAGGTATTTGCTTCCTTCTGAATCAATAAATAATTTTGGTTCTATTTTATTTTCTACTACTTCCCTTGTGATGGTACATTTCTTTATATCTTTTCTATCTGGTATCTCAAACATTATTCCAAGCATTATTTCTTCAATTATGGCCCGCAGTCCCCTGGCTCCGGTTCCAAGCTTTAATGCCTTATCAGCTATAGCCTTAAGGGCATTATCAGAAAATTCCAGATCCACATCATCCATCTTAAACATCTTCTTATACTGCTTTATAAGAGAGTTTTTCGGTTCTACGAGTATGGTCACGAGATCATCTTTGCTAAGATTCGACAGTGTTGAAAACACTGGAAGCCTTCCTATAAGCTCCGGTATCAGCCCATATTTTAAAAGGTCCTCTGGCATTACATTGGGTAGAAGCGTATTTAACCTTTCAGATTTTGAAGGGATCTTTTCTGATATGAACCCTACACTTTTCCTATTTAGTCTTGTCTCGATAATGCTGTCAAGTCCGCCAAAAGAGCCGCCACAAATAAATAATATATTCGATGTATTTATCTGCATAAAATCCTGGTGGGGATGTTTTCTTCCGCCCTGCGGAGGTACGTTTGCATCTGTACCTTCAAGGATCTTCAGTAGTGCCTGCTGGACACCTTCTCCGGACACATCCCTCGTTATCGATGGATTATCTGATTTTCTACTGATCTTATCGATCTCATCAAGATAGATTATTCCTGTCTCAGCCTTCTTAATATCAAAGTCTGCAGCCTGGATGAGCTTCAGGAGTATATTCTCAACATCCTCTCCTACATAGCCTGCTTCTGTAAGTGAAGTAGCATCTGCAATACAGAATGGGACATTTAATATCCTGGCTAATGTCTGGGCCAGCAATGTCTTGCCGCAGCCGGTCGGACCCAGAAGCAAAATATTGCTCTTCTGGAGCTCTATATCATCTTTCTGGACACTATCCTCATATCTCACTCTTTTATAATGATTATATACCGCTACTGAAAGGACCTTTTTTGCTGTCTGCTGCCCTATTACATACTCATTTAAAATATCATATATTTCTTTTGGTTTCGGAAGATTCTCAAAACTTAATTCCTTATTTTCCTTAAGTTCTTCATCAATTATCTCATTACACAGGTCTATGCACTCATTACATACATATACCCCGGGTCCTGCAATAAGTTTTTTTACCTGTTTCTGGGACTTTCCACAAAAAGAACATTTTAAAAAATCATCCTTATTCTTTTCTTTACTGGACAAATTAAATGCACTCTCCCACTAATCTTTATCATTATTAATTTTATCAGTTAATATTTTATTTTTTATATATTACCTCATCGATTATACCGTATTTTTTTGCTTCCTTTGCATCAAGGATAAAGTCTCTTTCGGTATCCTTTTCGACTTTTGCGATTTCCTGACCGGTATGCTTTGCTATCACTTCATTAAGCAGTTGTCTTATCCTTACCATCTCCCTGGCATGGATCTCCACGTCGATAGTCGTACCGGAGACTCCTCCTGAAGGCTGGTGTAGCATCACTCTTGAATTCGGAAGTGAAAATCTCTTCTTATTCTCACCTGCAAGCAGAAGTATTGCCGCAGCACTTGCAGCCTGGCCTATACATATGGTAGATATCGGTGATTTAATAAATTGCATGGTATCATAAACTGCCAGAGCCGCTGTAACTACTCCACCAGGACTATTAATATACAGCTGGATATCCTTCTCAGGATCCTCAGCTTCCAGATGAAGCATTTGTGCCATTACGAGGTTTGCAATAGTATCATCTATTGCCGAACCTAAAAAAATTATTCTTTCTTTTAACAACCTGGAGTAAATATCATAAGATCTTTCACCTCTATTGGTCTGTTCTACGACCATAGGGACAAGATAATTACTTGTGATCCTATCATTCATTTTTATCATCACCTTCTACTTTGTCTTCACTTTTTGACTCTTTTGAATCCGGGGTCCAGAGGGTCTCATTTTTTTTCTCAGCTTTTTCTTCCTCGGGGGTCCAGATCTTTTTCTTATCATCAATCTTATCAGCTTTTGGGGCTTCTTCAATAACTTTTACATTCCGCTCAAGCTGATCCAGAAGCTTCTTCCTTTTTACTGTCTCACTTATCTGCATTACTGCTTCAGGCTTATCAAAGTATTCCGAAATTTTCTTCTTCTCTTCATCTTTATCATATCTTGAGAGTATGTCTTCCTTCTCCTTTGCTATCTCTTCCTCCGTAGCTTTGATATTGGAAGCTTCGCTCTTATCCAGTGCGGTAAAGATAAGATATTCCCTTACTTCTTTTTCGGCTCTCTCCTTTATCTGTGAATTGAATTTCTCTTCATCAATATTTAAGGCATTCATATAATTCTCTTTGCTCATATTCTGCTTCTTGAGACCTTCATTAACCTCTGATTCTATCTTTGTTACACGGCTTTCTACCATCGGAGCCGGGATCTCCTCCTTCATATTGTTTGCAATATGATCGATTATCTGGCCTATGATCTGGGATTGCCTTTGACCTTTTTTTTGTTCCTCAAGTCTTTGCTTGAACTCACTTGTAAAATCTTCAATTTCTTCATATTCCCCAAGATTTTTTATAAATTCTTTATCAAGTTCCGGGAGTATTCTCTTCTTGATCTCTTTGACCAATATATCAAAATCAGCTTTTTTACCCGTAATATCCCTTTTCTCAATATTTTCAGGAAGTAAAAGTGATATCTGCTTCTTTTCACCTTTTTTCATTCCGGCAATACTGGTCTCAAATTCAGGGAAAAGGGTCTTTGAACCCAGTTCCAGTGAATAATCCTGGGCGCTTCCTCCCTCAAATTCCTTACCCTCGATCTTGCCGTCAAAATCTATGGTTACAAAGTCACCTTCAGAAGCAATTTTATCGTCTTCGACCGGTTCAAGAGTAGCATAATTTTTCCTAATATTATCAATCTGCTGTTGGAGCTCCTCCTCGCTTACTCCTGCCGGAGCAGCACTTACTTTTATCCCCCTGTATTTTGGGAGCCTTATCTCTGGTTCCAGGTCGATCTCTGCTTCAAAACCCAGCGGCTTGTCCTCTTCTACCTGTGTTATATTTATCTTCGGATAATCGATAGGCTTATACCCTGACTCATCTATTATTTCCGGGTACAGTTCTGAGATGGAACGGCTCGCAGCTTCCTGAAGGACATATGGCTTTCCAAAATTAGAGTCAATGACCTGATGTGGTATCTTGCCTTTTCTAAAACCAGGTATATTTGCTTTTTTAGCTATCTCTTTATAGGCATTGCCAATCTGCTTTTTGAAATAACTATTAGATATCTCCAGTACCAATTTTACTTTGTTATTATCTGTCTTTTTATTGCTCTTGATCTTGTAACTCAAAAATCCTCCCTTTACGATACACTGTAGTATCTTTAAACATTAAGAAACATATTATAGTGGAAATAGGATAAAATTCAATTAAACAAAAAGCTTTAATCCGGTATGCCGATTCCTGCTGAAGCATCGGTAAGGATCTTCCAATTTGATTGTAGTTCTGCAAGCCATTTCCTGGTATCTATAGCTTTAGAGCTTTCTGTTTTAACTATCTCTTCATTGATATTACACTGCTCCATGCCATATTGATCTCCAGCTTCCTTATAATCATCATAAAGAAGCTTATTGGCTGCAAGTATTTTCTCCTCCAGATCCTCTCCCAAAAAAAGACCGGGATAAGGCATCAGTTCGTTTTTACTTATTCCGTTTAAATGACTGTGGTCTGAGACCTTTTTATTCTCATATAAGAATCTTTTAATATCTTCCCTGAAACTCAGCCATTGTGGATTTTTTTTAGATGGTGGAAGGTGCATTATGGAAAGAGTATTATCAAGCCAGAATTTCGTACCATTTATCCGGGTATTGATCAGGAAATCAATATCTTCACCCCTGGTAATAGCAGGATCGAAAGGTACATTTGCCAGCAAATCCCTGTGAATCACCATATTCCCGCCAAAAACAAAAGGGGTCGGTTTTAGTCTGGGACCTTTACCAATAATCTGGTCAAAAGCCTGATTCATTGCAAACACATTGTTCCAGTGCTCTTTCTTCCACAGGGGTACGCTGGTCTCGTCTAATTTATACTTCATATTGCTACCAATATAATACCCGGCTACGGCCAATATTTTTTCTCCATCAATCTCTGTACCCACAAATTTCACTGCTTTGTCGATAAATTTACTGTCTGCAAAGACTTCGTCATCATCTACGAAGATAACAAGCTTACTACCATTTAGGATTCCGGCAAGAGAACACATATTCCTTACCGAAGAGTAATTATCAAGATTTATTAAAGCGCGGGCATCAGGGGAAACATCATCATTTAGAAGTTTTTTCTTTAGCTTGTTCAGGTTGTCTCGATGGATGAGACTTATATCGATCTTTTCCTTAAAGGGCTTGCAGATCTCCTTGACCCTGTCTATCACTTCATTTTCAATACTATTTAGAGTTGATGCCACAATTAATACTACTGAAAAATCAGTTCTATTTAGTATATCAATACTTTTAAGTGCTCTTCCAAGCGTACCTGCCTGATCAAGAGGAGTGGGGTGGTCAAACACTATGTCTTCATGTAGATCAGCATCCTCAGGGGGACCCCAATATGTAGGAATGACTATGGTCTTTTTTTGCAAAAACCCTCCAAGTATATTAAAAAAGCATATTAATAAAATAACTCGATTTATCGTTATAAATCAATTATATAAGCTGCACTTATATAATTCTATAAATATTTGGTATCTTTGATCCGGATGACAATACTGGCGAAATTAAAACCAGCTATATCGGAGTAGGTGAGGATATATTTATTGAAGTAAAGATTGTACCCATTCACGCTTTACCCAGAGGGCACATCCGCCATCAGTTTCATGCAGTTGTTCATGATTCTGGCGGATCGTTCTTAAGAATTCAGATTGCAGGGCATCTTTAAAAAATACTCTAAGCGACCTGGCAAGAAGTTTGCCATAATCCATATTTCTTTTGTCTTCTTTTGTGATCTTTTTTCCTGATCCGTTCTGGCTTACCATACGTCCTTTTCTTATTTAAATAAAATAAAATTATCTAATACATCGATGGCTGATACTTTTATGATCATAGATTTATCTGCTAACATAGATCCTCTTCATATCAGGTAACTCTAAAGTATAATAATGTACCCAGAGATATGCGTGATTAAATAAAGCAGAAATAAGTGCGGCTTTAGATGCAAATAATAAAGCAGGGATCCAGACTATCATTACTCCAAAAATATACATGGCATTAGGGGTAAATCTAAAGATCCCTTCGCGAACCAGCCCAAGTTTTCTATAAGAAGTATCAAAGTGATCGATACCTAATGCCCGTTTTAAAGTAAAATATTTTTTAACGGAATAAAACGTATAGATTGCTGGTATCAGGATAATAAATGTCAGCACATAGCCTAAGATCGGATTTATATCCCATGTACCGCGGTTGGCATAGCCAAGAATGAAAACAAATAAAAACCGGGAGACAAAAAGGATATTAAATAATATTGTCCATATTGAAAATGCTCTCCTGCCAAACCACTTACTTATTAATTTGAGATGTAGTTCTGTCCGCCAAAAAAACCAGACAAAGAATTGATGGACAATACCTATGGCGATCGATAGCCAAAACCAGAAAATTGTGCCTGGTCCCCAGAGTCCCCCATCACAGACTCCGGCCCAATTTGTAGAATAAACAACAATAGTCAGGAGGGCAAACAAACCAAGATAGTTATAGACCTGTTTCTCAAATAGCAATTTGAAAGTATTCATGTATATATTGAATTTATTTTATTGGGAAACATTATATAATTTAAATTATATAATAGAAATATTTTTCATTGACCCGGGAGTAGTTTCTATCGAGCAGCTGCTGGATACGGCATCAGAAGCAGAATTATTAGATCAGAATAATAAATCACCGGCTTTCCGGTTTTATTTAGCCTCCCCTTCCGGATAGAACAATATTCTCTTTTGTTAAAATACGGGTAAGGATAAATATACCTATCCAGACAATCACAACCCCTGCCAGGTACCACAGGGAGAAAGACCAGGAAGCCAGATCGATCTTACCCATTGCCATCCCAAGTGGGATCCCCATCATCAGGCCAAATCCAACCAGGAATGACGGCGTTATGGCAATGTCCGGATTATTTGCAAGAGAGAAAAGTATAATAAACAAAAGCAGTCCCAATAAAAGAAGAGGGTTGAATATAAAACTAACTAAAAATAGCGGCAATGGCAGGAAAAAATTCCCGGTGGCAGGAATGATCACGGATAGATTTACTGCAAGTAATACGATCATGGTTGAAATAATTGATATTAGATAACCGGGGATAAAGATAGCCAGGCTTTTACCCCACCATATTTCTTTGGGAGTAAGTGTAGTAGCTGTAAGTGAGGCAATATTACCATTAACTTTCTCCTTGACTACCGGCAGACCGGAAAATACCCATATAAAAGTCATAAGAATTGTAAGCGGTAAGAAGTAGGTGATCAAACCGATTATCAATCCCAGCATAGGCTCAGCTGCTTTCTGGCCTATCCATTCCTGTCTGCTCAGGATAATGCTGACACTTACGGCAATGGCAATAGTGATTACAGAAAATGCAATACTGATTATAAGGAATGTATTTGTTTTCTTTAATTCTCCCGAAATCTTTTTGAAAAATAATACCTGTTTTCCTCAAATAAATCTCCTAATAGGATAAGACTACTTTCTCTTTTTTAAGACGGAACTGGAGGATGATCACTATGATTGCGACCACCAGGACAATTACAATATTAGCCAGCGTAAAGGGCCATGAGGTGAAATCCATAATATTAGAACGGAGAGGTAACTGAACCACAATATTTACAAAAAGTGGCAGAAAGACCAGGGCAATAATATTTGCATTATTTGGTTTACCGGTAAGTCCTATCAGATAAACCAGGAGACCCAGACAAAAATACATGATCGGAAAAACAATAAAGCTGGTGACAGCTATCCAGGGATTAAACAAAAATCCTATGGTTGGGACAAAATAAATATAGTTAATGGCAATCAGGGAAATAAGGGTCAGGAGCTCTCCTAAAATCAGGCCCGGAATAAAAATAGCCAGGCTTTTCCCTATCCAGATATCTTTTAATTTAAGTGGGGTCGCCAGAAGCGACTGTATATTTCCCCTTGATTTTTCCTTGATCATGGATGTAAACCCTAATGCATTCAGGTTTATTCCCAGACCGAGAAGGGAAGCAGTAAACATGATTATACCAAGGTAAAGTTCCAGCTTAACCTTATCGGGAGAAATTTTATTTAATTCCGGGGCTATGAGAAGGACGCATAATAAAGCAGCCGTAGCAGCAGTGATCAGCAGCGCTGTACCATACCAGATAATGATCACTGACTTTATACTAAGATTGTTTTTTAGATTCGTAGTAATCAGTGGGCCTATATTACTCATGATGCCTCACTTTCTTCCAGGATATTTGAATACATTTCTTCCAGGGACACTTCTTGCTTTATAACTTCCTCAATCTTTATCCCCAGTTTGGAAAGAAGACTGATAATATCGGAGGTCTCCGTTCCTTTATATGGTTCCAAAACAAGGCTTCTCACTTTTACCTCTTTTAATCCGAGACGGGGTATTTTTTTAATCTCGTTTACCTCCCTTTCAGTAATATCTCCGGATGATCTTATTATTATTCCACTTTTTCCCATTTTCGTGCGGAGGCTCTCCAGTTCCCCGAGAAGCTTTATTTCTCCCTGGTCAATAATTGCGATCCTGTTACAGATACGCTGTACCTCATCAAGATTGTGGGAACTTAAAATAATTGTCTTATTTTCTTTATGAGCAAGATCCAACATGATCTTCCTGATCTGGATCTGACCGGATGGATCAACCCCGGAAGTGGGCTCATCAAAGACTAAGATCTCTGGATCATGCACCATGGATCTTGCCAGAGCCAGTCTCTGTCTCATACCTGTTGAGTATGTGTGTACCCTGTCATCCCCCCTACCGGTAAGTTCTACCATATCAAGCAGCCGGGTGATCCTTTCTTCTGCAATATCCGATCCATATATTTTTGAATAGAAAACAAGGTTTTCCCTGGCTGTCATGCCTTCGTATAGGCCGTCCAGGTCAAGTACAAAGCCAATTTTTCTCCTGGTCTCACTATTATTAACATCCATGCCCAGTACATCCAGATTTCCGGAATCAGCCTTATACAAACCTAGTATTATTCTTATAGTTGTAGTCTTACCGGCCCCATTAGGACCCAGGTAACCAAAAATATCTCCCATTTCCACAGAGAAACTGATTCCTTTTAGAACCTTCCGGTTTCCAAGACTTTTTTGAATATCTTCTAATCTTATTGCAGATTTCATTTGATACTCTAATACCTATTATCAGTTTTTGATTTTTTGACCCCTTTTTATATTATCCAAGGCTACAGTTAAATATTATTAATGTAAAGTTAAAACCCTTCTTAAATCTAGTTGCTACCAGGATCCATCCAAGCTATCCGGGGATTCCTTAATTGCCCTAAAAGATAAATA